>Ga0209934_1000120_pt1 | contig 275012 bp, 246 predicted proteins | sample ThiBiot_750_plan_2_FD_183950 | JGI IMG/M metagenome (GOLD analysis project Ga0209934, IMG submission 183950) | Wastewater bioreactor microbial communities from Cape Town, South Africa - Thiocy_expt_750_plan (SPAdes) | ecosystem: Engineered > Bioreactor > Thiocyanate-remediating >...
GTCTGGCAAGAAACGGGGAGAGATGAATGAGGGCAGAAATATATGGCGTAAAAGGAATAATCATTCTGGCCCTTGGCATCTTTCCCTCTCTTGTCCTGCTTCTCTTCTTTTTCCATCTCCGCGAAGGCGGGGATCCAGGAAGGCCCGAAAAGGATCGAATGATGATTGGCAAAATCTTTCGGTCGCTTGAGATCCTAGGCACAAGACCTAGGATGACGAAGTTTGAAAGACTTGGTTCTCATGGGTGAGTCTTTAGAAGAAATAAAAAAGGATAAAGAAAATGGTTGGGAAAAAAGACTAAAACGGATGAGCTTGAGGCCCATTCACCACATGATCATCCCCGCGGCCCAGGCTAGGCTGAAGGTGGCAATTCAACAGCTCTTCGCAATCAATTTAATGAACTTGCTAAGAGAGAAAACCCTGAAGCATTAGAGACAGACACTAGCTTTGTCCGTACAGGGGTGGTGTGGGTGCCTTGAATTAAGTGATCACGATATTGAAAGAGAAAAATTTTCGCATGTTTTCAAAAGGTTGGAATATTTTATAAACGTTAATCTGAAGAGTATTCACACACTTAATGAAAATGAATTCTTTACCAATAAAAATTTTTCCTCTCAAGATGTCTTTTTAGCTCTTAAGACTATTAAAAATGACCAAACCTCGATCATAGCAAAAGATTATCAACCTTCTCAGCATCGTAAAAATCTGCGTACTCTTGAAAAAGATCTTTTAACTCTTCATCAGCTTTTTTCCTCTCTTCCGCAAAAAAACGACTTAACGTCGGAACAAGTGGAAAAGGTTCTTTCATACGCATGCACGTTGTTATGGATTATTTATGCATTTAAAAGATAATGTTCTTCCTTAATGCTCTAATCCCGTAAGAAATTTAATTCTTCCGTTGCATCACAAAAGCACATGTTTCAAGCAAAGCCTCACGAATGGGACTTGATGCAAACGAAGAGAGAGCTTTTTTTGCTTTTTGAATATATTGGCTTGCTAAAGAGATTGTTTTTTCAATCGCTTGATGCTTTTGCAAAAGAGCATACGCCTCCTCAAAATCACCTTCTTCTTGAGTAAGGTTGACCATCACTCTTTGCCAAAATTCTTTTTCAGCGCGATCACTTGCTTGATAGCTATAGATGACTGGAAGCGTGATTTTTCCTTCGCCAAAATCATCTCCTACCGCTTTCCCTAACGTTTTTTCATCCGCTGTATAATCCAACATGTCATCCACCAATTGAAAAGCCATGCCTAGATTATGGCCGAATTCTTTCAAGTTTTTCTCATCTTCAACAGATCCTTCTGCAATAATGGCCCCAATACGTGCCGCGGCCGCAAAAAGAGTTGCTGTTTTAGCGTGTATAATCTCGAGGTATTTTTCAGTTGTCATCTCAAGATCGTTAATATGTAAAAGTTGTAATACTTCACCTTGCGCAATTGTTGCCGAAACTTTAGAAAGCACTTTCAACGCAGGAAGAGATTCTTGCTCAACCATGAGTTCAAAAGCACGACTAAATAAAAAGTCACCCACAAGCACAGACGCTTGATTCCCCCACAGTTGGTTGGCGGATGCTTGACCTCGACGTAAAGCGCTATCATCGACAACATCGTCATGTAAGAGCGTCGCTGTATGAATGAATTCAACGCATGCCGCCAGTGAAATTGCCTTTTTCCCTTGATATTTAAAGAGTTGAGCGCATGCAAGTGTCAGCACTGGCCGCAAACGCTTACCACCACTTTTAATCAAGTAACCTGCAATTTCTGGAATTAAGGCGACAGGACTTTGAAGTCTTTCCAAGATAAGATCGTTAACTTGAGCAAGGTCATTCTTCACAAGAGACATTAAGGGCTCTAAACTCACTGATTTTCTAGGTTCTTCTTGTAAAATTTTTAAATCTTCTTGTGCCATTCACGCCCTCTTTTTAATAAGCTAATCTTCTCTCTTTAAAAAATTAACTAATATGATTATGCTACGAACTCAGAACTTTATAATACAACCCTATTTTCTTTACCAGGAATGTCATGAATACGACAATGGATACTTTATTGAATGGTCAAATTCTTTTAGAACAGCCGCAAGAAGGCTATCGTGTTGCCATTGATCCTATTTTTCTAGCGGCTTCAATACCTGCTAACTCCGGTGAAACAGTGTTGGATGTTGGAACTGGCGTCGGAGCGGCTTTATTATGTCTTGCGCATCGTGCTCCTGACATCCGTGTTGTTGGACTAGAATTACAACAAGAATTAGGGCGCCTCGCCACAAAGAATGTGCGTGCAAACCAAATGCAAGACCGCTGTGAAATAATTATTGGAAATCTTTTAAGACTTCCTCCACGCCTTGCCGCAGGTTCATTCCATCATATAATGGCCAACCCACCTTATTTTGAGGAAAAAAGATCGAGTTCTTCAAAAATAGACAACAAACGATTTTCAAATATTGAAAGCGAAGCAACGCTTTCAGATTGGCTTAATTTTGCTTATCTTATGGTTCGTCCCAAAGGGTCCGTGAGTTTTATCTATCCAGCTGATCGCATGGATGCGCTTTTAGCGCTTATGCATCAAAAATTTGGCGAAATTATTGTCTACCCTCTGTGGCCTATGCTTGGGAAAGATGCTAAACGCGTCATCATTCGTGGACGTAAAAATGTCTTGGGGCCAACACGTCTTTCACAAGGACTTGTTCTTCATGAACAAAATGGAAAAATCACTCCCGAAGTCGACAACATTTTAAGGCAGGGGCTTGCTCTTGAACTCTAAAAACCCTCATCTCTTTTGTGCTGCAGGCGTTTTAAAAAGAGATGAGCTTTATTTGATTGCCAAAAGGCCAGAAGGGAAACCTTTTGCGGGATTTTGGGAATTTCCAGGCGGAAAAATAGCCCCCCAAGAAACACCCGAAGAAGCTCTTAAACGAGAACTTCAGGAAGAACTTGGAATCACTATTCATATAACCGCTCTTCAAAAAATTACTGACGTGTCTTACGCTTATCCAGAGTTCAATCTCTTAATGCCAACCTTTTTATGTGAAAACTGGGAAGGAGAGCCTCAAGGGTGTGAAGGACAAATTCTTCAGTGGGTCACGCTTCAAGAACTTGATCATCACGAAATACTGCCAGCCAGCACAGCGATCACTCTCTCTCTTCAAAAACTTTTTTCGGAATAAATGACATATTATTCTCTCGATGTCCAAAACCTCTCTGCTTCTTTCAGTAAGTGGCCTTTATTTTCAAACTTGAGTTTTACAATAAAATCGACTGAATGCCTTAAAATTATTGGGGCCAATGGTTCAGGAAAAACGACGCTTCTGCGCATCATTGCGGGCCTCTCTTTCGCTTCAGCAGGAAAGTTACTTTGGAAATCTCAAACACAAACGTTACTAACACCGCTTGAAGTAACTTTTATTTCCGTCACACCTCCTCTTAAAAATAATCTTAGAGTTTTTGAACAACTCAATCTCTGGCAACTTTTAAAAGGTGATATCTCCACATTGTCTCTTTCAAAATTGACACAAGCTTCAGAGAAAATTTTATCTCATTTTGACCTGCAAGAATTATGGGATACTCCTATCCGCTATCTTTCTGCGGGGCAACGACAATCTCTTAACCTTTGCCAACTTTTTTTAAGGCCAACTCCTTTATGGATTTTAGACGAGCCTTTTGCTCATCTCGACTTAAAACAAGTCAACCGTCTCTCTGAGATAATGGCTTTACACCTTTCTCAAAAAGGATTGATTATTACAGCTTCTCCTTATGACGTGCACCATATTGAAGGACAATTACTTCGTCTAGAACACTTTAAACCTACTCAATCAATAAGAGAAAACGACAGATGGTAAGAAGTTTTTTGATCTTGTTTTATTTTGACCTAAAGGGCTACGAAAGCGATGAAAATCTTTGGAATCCTTTAGCTTTTTTATTAACATGTTTTAGTCTTCTGCTTGTCAGTCTTGAACCTGAGCTGCTTGTAACACCCATTGGGTTTAGCTTATTTTGGATTATTTTTCTCTTTATTGTTAATTTAACCTTTGCCCGCTTTTTGCGAGATGATTATGAAGATGGAACAATCGATTTATTACGCATGTCTCCTTTTGCCTTTGAATGGGTGCTGATAACGAAATTTCTAGGTCGTTGGGCGCGTCTTATGGGACCTTTCCTTGTATTCTTACTTACTACAGGAATTATCTTTGGAGCCTCCCTCGAAAAATACACGCATGTTCTTGTCTGTTTTCTGATGAGTTCGCTTTTTTTATGTGCAATAACAGCATTTATCTCGATCATTTCTTTAGGAGGAAAAACGTCTTCTTATTTAGGGCCTCTGTTAAGTCTTCCTTTGAATATCCCTCTTTTAATTATCAATGGTCTTGAGATAAGTTTTACAGCAAAACTTTCGTATCTTGGAGGATTTTTAGCGCTTATTTTCCCCCTCTTCTTATTAGCTAAGCATTGTATATTTGTGATTAAGATTCCTCAAGGTGCCGAGCCTCATCAACCAATAAAATAGGAATTCCATCCCGAATAGGGTAAGCTAGTCCTGCTTTATCACTAATTAATTCATGAGCTTCCGCATCATAACGTAAAGCTGTTTTTGTTTGAGGACATACCAAGATCTCAAGCAGTTTTCGGTCAATAGGAATATGTGTTTTACTCATTTTTCATTCTTTTAATGTTTAAACCATGAAGCTTGTGAATTCCTTAAAAAAGCAATTTCTAGTAAAGCTGTCATCATCTGTGTTCGTTCAGTCAAAGTAGGCGATTCTAAAAGAGCTTGCTTTTCTTGTGGATCAAAAGGACATAACAATGTTAAAGAACTAATTAAACGCTCGTTAGATGCCAGTTTAATTTCATCCCAATTTGCGGTTAAATCAGAGGATAAAAAGTAAGCTTTCACCAAATCCAAAAGTTTTTCACGCTCAATTTCATTTTCTCTTTCTTCATAGACATCAAAAGAAAAAGTTTCATAAGAGACTGAGTGAATAAGATATGGCTTTGATGTTTCTTGGGAAGCCAACAAATTAAATCGACACACTCCTGATAAGATCACAAAGTAATCACCATCATCTCCTTCGGAAAAAGTTGTAATTTTCCCTAAACATCCTGAGCGGAAAAGTTTCTCTCCTTCTGCGCGACTATCTGTCTGAACAACGCCAACATAGCGCTCAGACTTCAACGCGTCTTCAATAAGAAGTTTATATTTGTCTTCTGTAAGATGAATAGGTAAATGCCCCCGAGGAAGCAATATCATTCCTGGTAAATTTAAAATAGCAATCTCTGTGGGAAAGTGGGAAAGATTAAATTGCATGATACTCTCTCAAGAAAATAATAATGATGATAATCGCTTACGAGCCTGGTTTGTCAAGGGATCTGAATTTCCCAATGCTTCAAAAATCCTTAAAACCTGCTTTTTGGCCGCTTCGTCTGCCCAATGAGGAGCCATTTCCAAGCTCTGAAAAGATAGCTCAAGAGCTTGTTCAACTTTGCCTGCTGCAAAAAATTGCAAGGCAAGATCAAGTCGAACTTGCTGATCTGTGGGATCTTTGTCAAGTTTTACATTTAAAACATTAAGAGCCTCTAAGGTATTTCCTTTCTCAAAAAGCGCTAGCGTTGCTTTTAAGGCTCGTACCATTTCTGAGGTATCTTCTGCAGGTAGCATTTCAGCATAAACTCTTGCTTTATCATGAGTTGCGGTCGCTAAATAACTTCTGGCGATACCTACCAAGGCTCGGACATTTTTGGGTTCTTTTTCAAGAACACGAGCATAGCAACTAATGGCTGAAAGAAAATCATCCTGCTGCCTTGCTTGATCCGCCATATCAAGGAGCTCTTCAAAAGGAGAAAGCTGATCTCCTAAGAGTTTTGTGATGAAACTCTTAATCTGCGTGAGACCTATACCACCAGAAAATCCATCTACAGGCTGTCCACCTTGGAAGGCAAGCACAGTTGGTAATGACTGAATATGGCACTGCTGAGCAAGCTCTGGATAAAGTTCTGTATCAATCTTCACAAGCTGCACTTTGCCATTCATTTCAAGAACAGCTTTTTCAAGCAAGGGCATCAGTTGCAGGCAAGGACCACACCATTCTGCCCAAAAATCAACAAGGACAAGAATCTTTTTAGACTTCTCGATGACTTCTTCCATAAAAGTAGTTGGGGTTCCATCGATAATAAGATTTTGCGCTTGTTTCATTGATGAAGAATTAATGATGAATGTCATGTATAATTTTATCCTCTTTCATTAAAATCACTTTGCGATTAGTTAAAAAAGTGATCCTTGAGAATCTGGCCCAAAAATTGAACCTTTCTCTGCTTCATGTTGTATTTTTGCAATTTTATCACCATCTTGAAACGTTAAAGTGACAACCTGTTGCGGGCGCAATTCAGCGGCTTTTTTAAATACCTCTCCTTTTGCAGAGCGAACTAAGCAGAAGCCACGCTCTAATGTTCGATGAAAAGAATAACTTTGAAGTAGCTGAGACATATTTTGAAAAGAAAGTAGACGTTGTTCAATATATTGCTTAGCACTCAAATTAAGCCTATTTGTAAGATTGTTAAGGTTTGTCTCAGACTGAGTCAATAACATACGAGGATGTTTTAATTGAACGACTAAAGTCTGTAAGCGCTGTTCAATTTGCGTGAAAAAGATTGTTTTCGTATTTGAAAGGCGTTCACTCCAATCATCAAAATACTGAGTTGATCCTTCAATATATCTCAAAAGACTCCGATTTAAACGTTCGGATAATTTTAGGATGATGTCTAATAATTCACGCCGTACAGGAACCGCCCGCTCTGCAGCTGCTGTGGGTGTAGGGGTACGCCAATCAGCGGCAAAGTCAATTAAGGTGGTATCCGTCTCATGTCCAACAGCCGAGATAATAGGAATGTGACTTTCCGCAACAGCACGAACAACAATTTCTTCATTGAAAGCCCAAAGATCTTCAAGGCTACCGCCACCTCGAGCCACAATCAATAGCTCAGGCCTAGGGATTTCACCTTCTAAAGGTAAACGATTAAATCCTTCAATGGCTGTCGCAATTTGTATTGCAGCCCCTTCTCCTTGGACTAAAACAGGCCACACAATAACATGTCGGGGGAAACGATCTTGAAGACGGTGAAGAATATCTCTAATAACAGCGCCAGTTAATGAAGTAACAACACCAATCACTTGAGGAATAAGCGGTAAAGGTTTCTTTCGTTCTTCAGCAAACAGACCTTCAGCAGCAAGCTTACGACGACGCTCTTCCAGAACTTTTAAAAGAGCCCCTTCTCCCGCTACTTCAATAGCTTCAACAACGATTTGATATTTTGATCGAGCAGGATAACTTGTAATACGACCCGTACAAATAACTTCCATTCCATCGACGGGTTTAAAAGACAAGCGCCCATAAACCCCTTTCCAGCACACCCCATCCAAAACAGATTGTTCGTCTTTTAAAGCAAAATAAAAATGCCCCGAGGTATGAAGTTTGGCACCCGAAATTTCGCCTCTAACGCGGACAAAACTAAATGTTTGTTCAAGCGTATTTTTAATAGAATAAGCAACGGCACTTACACTAAGAGGCTCAGGTAATAAAGTTTCATGGGGCTCAGGAATAAAACTCATTAAATTATTCTTTCTGAGATGGCTTTGTCTCTAAACCCTTATTTTTGAGCTTTGGTTTGCTTTCATCCAAACATACACGGGAAGACTAGAAAATAAAAAGAGACTGCCTAAAAAGACAACTTCGGTACCAGCCCCAGTAATTGTCCACATAGCATAAATTATCCCAATTATAGGAACAAGCATTGCTTTTGAAAATTTTATTTGTTCTGTGTTTTTGTTTTCTTGCAACAAAAGCAATAATTCAGCAGCGCTTGAGTATAAATAAGGTAACAAAATAGCAAACGTTGTTAAATTTACAATGAATTTGAATTGTTCAACAAGCCCAACTTCATAATTCATGGCAAGAAGAAGCGTAATAAGAAGACTTGAGAAGATCAGCCCAAAAACAGGAATACCTTTTCGAGAAACTTTTGCAAAAGAAGCAGGAAATAAACCATCGCGCGCCGCAGCCATTGGAATTTGCCCTTGAATCAGAATCCAGCCATTCAAAGTCCCAAAACACGAAAAAGCTGCTGCAGCTGCAATTATCGGTCCAGCCCAAGATCCAAATAAGGCTTCACTCACTTGAGAAAAGGGAGAACATGCTCCTGCAAGCTTGCTAGAAGGTACAACACCAAACACAACAAAGTTGCTTAAAATATAGATAAAAGCAGCAATAAGTGTTCCCCAAACTGTCGCTCTTGGAATCGTTTTTCTTGGATTTTGAACTTGTTCAGCTGGAATTGTTGCTGATTCGAGCCCCATAAAACTAAACAAGGTTAAGGCTGCAGCTTGTTGAATCGTAAAGAACATGTTTTTAGAGTCAGACAGAAGTGGCGAAAAATTAGCCCTATCAATCTTAAAAAATCCAAAAATAATAATTGCTATTAAGGGGAAAAGTTTAAGCGTTGTCGTTAGCACTTGTATATTTCCAACTTGTCGCAGGCTAAGCGCATTGATACCTGTTAATATCCATAAGGTTCCTATAGACAATAAAAAGCTATAAGTCGGTGTCGTCATAAGTGCTGGCCAAAAATAACTTAAGAAATTAACGAAAGCCACAGCAACAGCTGCATTACTCACCCAATTCGCAATCCAATAAGTCCAAGCCATTTGAAACCCCACAAAATCACCAAATACAAGGCGACTATAAATATAAGGGCCTCCACTCTGAGGAAAACGACGACTCAGGTTAGCAAACGTTAAAGCAAGAAAAATCGCGCCTATTGACGTAATAAGCCATCCAAAGAGGCTCATTGACCCATAAGATGCAAGCACAGAAGGTAACAAGAAAATACTTGTTCCAACCATATTGCCAACAACAAGAGCTGTAGAGCGAAAAATACCGAAAGCAGGCGTTTGAGTCAATGTCACGTGTTTTGATCCTATGCGAACTTAAGCCGCTTTCTTAAAATGGTTTTGCATTGTGTCTAAAGAAGATTCTTTTACCACTAAAACTGAAATAATTAAAATACAAACTACAGCACAAATAAGCTGTACTAATGCAACTGGCAAGATGGTATCATTAAAAAAATTACTGACAATAGACACCGTCGCAACAGGAACTAAAGATTCAAAACCTCCCATCATCGCAGATGCTGCTCCTTTAAGATTCGGAAAAATATCGAGAGCGCGTGTCGCCGTATTCGCAAACACAAGCCCCATACCAATACAATAAATTCCCATTAAGGCCGTTATGTAAAGAGGATGAGCCGCCGCCGTAAATGCGTATAATAAAAATAATATACTGCCAATTGTGCAAACAATGAGACCATAGATTAATACAAGATTTACCCCAATTTTTGTCACACAAAAGCGATTTAAATTTGATCCAATAATAAAGGCAAAAACAAGAGCAATTTGATAATAACCAAAATGAATTAATTCAACTTTTAAAACATCCATAAAAACATAAGGAATAGCAGAAATATACCCCCACCACCCCGCATACAGTAAAGCAGAAATCATTGCATATCCTGAAAAAAATGGATTTCTAATAATTGTACAATAGTTCAAAAAGAGCGTTTTCAGAGAAAGTTTCATCCGTTTTTCTGGCAATAACGTTTCTTTAAGTGCAATTGCCATAATGAACGTTACAATAAGAGCAAGCGTCGCAACAACAAAAAAGGTTGCTCGCCAACCTGACGTTGCAACCACTTGGGTACCAATGATAGGCGCAATTCCTGGGGCAAATGCAATCACCATATACATTGTCGAGAGAATACGTGAACACTTCTCTTCTTGATAAAGGTCTTTTACCATGGCAATTCCCACAATCCAAGAAACGCTTCCTCCTAATCCCTGAATAAAACGAGAACCAATAAGGAATTCTATCGTCGACGCCATCCCTCCTAAGAATGCTCCAAAAGCAAAAACTGTCATTCCCAAAATGAGCGTAAACCTGCGTCCCAATCGGTCGGAAAGAGGACCATAAATTGTTCCTGAGATAAAAAGAGCCAATAAATGACCACTCAGCGTTAAGGCAACAATATCTTCCTCTGCATGAAAATAATGAGAAAGAAGTGGCAAACTGGGAATATACATATCCACAGCCATCTCAGTCGTGGCAATTGCCAACACCAAGATCGCAGGCACTAACCAATCAAATCTCTTATCCATTTATTTCCTTTTAATAACGCTTGGTACTTGCAAAATATTTGACATGATGCACCTAAAATAAAGAGACAAATCATAAAATTCTCCTCAAAAATCGCCTGTCTTTTGCCATGTCTCTATCTTCTCCAGGTCTGGAGGAAAAATGCTGATAAGGAATTATAGCAGATCACACAATTTTTTTCTAAATAGTTTTATTTCTCTTAACTTATCGACCCTTTAGCTTCTGTATTTTCAAGATATTTTCTTAAATCTCTCGCGAGATGGCTTTGCGTCTTCCACTTGCAGGTAAGATTAATGAATGATAGAACTTTGCTATGAAAAAACAATTTATTGATATTGAAAGACGGGGCTTAATGCTCGTTCTCTCGTCACCTTCAGGGGCGGGAAAAACTTCCTTAGCTTGTAAACTATTAGAAACCGATCCCCAATTAATGCTTTCAATCTCAGTTACAACCCGAAAACAAAGACCTGGCGAAATTCATGGTCGTGATTATTTTTTTGTGACACCTCATGAGTTTGCAAAACTGCGCGATGATGGGGCTCTGCTTGAGCACGCACGTGTTTTTAACAATGATTACGGGACGCCACGAGCTCCTGTTGAAAAGGCATTGTCTGAGGGAAAAGACGTCATTTTTGATATTGATTGGCAAGGTACCCAAGCGCTTAGCCAAACAGCTCGCGGCGATATGGTGACAATCTTCATTTTACCCCCTTCCTGTGAAATTCTTGAGCAACGCTTAAAAAACCGTGCTCAAGATTCAGAAGAAGTCGTTCAGGATCGAATGGCCAAAGCCGTTGATGAAATGAGTCACTGGGCTGAATACGATTATGTGATTGTGAATGAAGATTTTGAACAAAGCGTTGCGGCCACTCAAGCTATTTTGGTTGCTGAACGACTTAAACGCCAGCGTCAAATTGGGCTTTCTACCTTTGTAAACAATTTACGTCATGTCTACTGATTAAAAAATCAGGACTTTTTTATGAGTATATTTTGAGGATTTTCTACCATTGATTGAGAAACCCTGGTGGCTTTCCTTAATAATATAACTCCTAACAATGCCGACAATAAAGAACCTAGAACAACACCAAGTTCCATTTGATTAACAAAAATCTTGTCTTCAAATGATAAGGTTCCAATAAATAAGCTAAAGGTAAAACCTATACCGCAAAGAATAGTAGTCCCATAATATACTCTCCAATTTATATCACAAGGAAGCTTGCATAAGCCTAATTTAATTGCAATGAAAGAGAAACTCATAATACCAAGTTGCTTGCCAATAAATAATCCCATCACAATGCCGATTGTAACCGATGAATAAAAATCGGCTATCGACAATTCCTTAAAAGCAATCTCACAATTCAAGAAAGCAAAAATAGGTAAAATTATTAAAGCAACAATGGGATGCAGTGCATGCTCTAACCTTTTCAGTGGCGAAGAGGTTTTCTGATCCATTTCTTTGACCCGAAGTGGAATAAAGACCCCAAGCAGGACGCCTGCCAGGGTTCCATGAATGCCTGTTTCTACCAAGGATAACCAAAGCCCAATCCCCAAGATTAAGTAAACACTAAGCTTGCTGATCTTTAGTAAATTAATAACAGCTAAAAGAAGAAGGATGATAGCAGCAATAAGAAGCGGAATATAATTTATAGAAGCCGTGTAAAATAAAGCCAAAATCATCACAGCAATGATGTCATCAATAATGGAAAGAGCGACAACGAATAGACGTAGTGCAAGCGGTATCCTTGTTGAAAAGAATGATAAGATCCCAAGAACAAAAGCTGTATCCGTGGCAATAGGAATCGCCCATCCCTTTGCCTGGGGAAAGGTATCATAATTTAATGCATAATAAACAATAGCCGGAACAATAGCCCCACCTAACGCCGCTATAATCGGTAGATTAAGATTTTCTCGTGAGGTAAATTCTCCTTCCAAAAAATGGTATTTAGCCTCAAGTGTAATTGTCAGAAAAAAGATCGCCATTAATCCATCATTTGTCCATTTTATGAGTGGCTTATGAAGACCAAATTCCCCGATCGTAATGCTGATTGGTAAGTTTATTAGGTTAAGATAAAGATCGTATAGGCTACTGTTGCTGATACATAAGGCAAGCACCATACCACTAAAAAGTAAGATGCCTGAGAGTGATTCAATATTAATATATTGCTGAATTCTATTTTTCATTAACTTATTTCCATTCTTCTCTCTAAAGCGATTTTAAAAATCAGCTTTCCCTCAAAAATTTATACCGGAAACTCTATTAAGGAAATGTAAATCTCTTAGAAAAATCGCTTGTTTAATTTTTATTAAAAGAGAGAAGAAAATTGAATCTTTATTGATGACTCAATTTTAACTGTTCTTGAGAGATACCTTTATCTGCCGCAAATGCTTGTAATCTTTCTATCGCTTCTGTAAGATTTTGAGGTTCTTTATCATAAGAGTTCCAAAAACTGTATTTTAACTTTCCTGTCGGAATTTTTGTAAAAAATGCTTGGATCATTTTACAAGATTCATCTTCATATAAGAAACCATAGCAGTTGAACTGCTTAAACGTTGACGGTAAATAATTAAATACGTCAAGAATCTTTGATATGTCATCTGAACTATTAATTGTTACTGTTAGATTTTCTAAAGATGTTAATAAAGGAAAAATTTTGTATATGTCAGGGTTTTTTAAAATATTATGTAAGTTTAAATGTCTTAAATTCTTTAATTGTGAAAATGTACTTATAAAATCTTCATAATCTGTTGGCTCTTCAAGAACATTCAAACCTCGTATATAGGAAGCAGCAAGTTTAATCCACTCTTTTTTATTATTTTTATAAGCCCATATCGCTGCGTCTATATGCCCAAATTCCTCAGTACTGATACCTGTAGTCATTAAAGAAGGATGACGAGAAATGATATTATTCATTTGTTCATCAGTAAGGACTGGTTGGTCTCCTGTAGAAAGAGAAATTAAGAGCATAAACAATTGTTTTTTCGGATAATAATCCTCTAAATTTACAATTAACATCATTAAAGAGCTTGCAAAATTTTCTAAAGATGTTAACTGGTTCCTAAAAATAAGCTCAATAAGGCCTAATTTAGTTTTAAGGGGCTTTACATCCATTCCATAACAAAGGGATGAACGCTCTGAAAGTGATAAACGAGAGAATTTTTCTCTCAAAAAAACTAAACTTAAAAATTGGGGAGATATTTCTTTTAAAATAGGCGTAGATAAGAAGTTCTCTGTTGAAACAGTTTTCCGCCAATCGTTCCCTTCATCTTCACATACCTCAATGTCTGAGTGCATCTTAGTAATATGCCATGTAAAACTCTTTTTACCATTAATGGTGAAAATAATATCACCAAAATAATCTTTCAAATCTTCAGCTTTTAGAGGTTTATCATCAAGCTCTGCTTTAAAAATAAATCCTTCTTGCGAACAATATTGATTTAATTCTTCTATTGCATCTTCAATTGCCTCTACTCCATCTTCAAACTTAATAAAAGAAACCTTTTCCAGAGAATCTGAAAGTAATAAAGTAAGACAATTCAGTATATTAATGACCCCCGACTTCAATTCATAATTTCGTTTCTCTCGCTTAGCCGTCTCTGGCTTGCAATAAATAAGCCCCTCTCTCGCAGATAACATGGTTGCCCAGTTATCACGAACTTCTGGTGAAAAGTGTGTGGCAGGATCTGAATGGTGCTCAAAAATTTTGTAAGCTAAAGAAGTTGAAGGGAATACCGTTATATCTTGTTGATAGCCCTGTTCACCTTTTCGTCGAGAGATAACACGCAAAAGGTCAACACACGATGTTTCAACACAATTCGCAAAGGGTTTTCCCTTATATTTTGCGACTCCGTAAGGTATAAATGGCGGCAAAACAGCATCAAAAAGTTTATATCCCCACGAGAGAAGAGCAAGCTTCTCAGGATTTAAAAGTATTTCTTTACCTTCCTGCGACTGTTCTAACACCTTAGTTTTCCAAGATTCATAATGAGTCAGAGGAAAACGCGATTTAACACGTGGCATTAACTCCTCTGTAGGAGCCTCTAGTAATCCTGAAAACCAATCAATAACATCTGCTTCATTTTTTGCCTTCATCCAAAAATAAGTTATAAGCGCCCTTTGAACAATGGAAGGGGGATAAGAATAATTCTCTTGATCATTATTTTGTTGGGAAAGCGCTTGAATTAAGGTTTCAACAAGAACAACTTTTTTAAAGCGGTTTTTATTTTCCTCTAATAACAAATAATCTTTATAGGTTTCTTTAAATTGGCTTAATTCGCTTTCTTGCGCTGGAGTTAATTTGTTATGATTGTATGTTTTTAATTTATTATAAGTATCCCAATAATGAATATATGTTTCTAATTCACCGTCTTTTAGGAGTCCCCTTTCAAAAAGATCAATATCTACACTTTTAAGTGCTTTTGTATATTTATCTCGATCATCCTGTGTAAAATCTTGTCCTTCTAAATCTTCGTCTGAAACTCCGCTAAGAAGTCTAACAATATATAAGGCTAAATTTTTCTTAAAGTCATATGCCAGAAAGGTATCATAATATTTCATGCACTCCTTTAAGTTTAAAACAGAGATGTCAAATTGTGATGCTTTATCTTCTGCAGTCTTTAAAGGAAATAGATGATAAAGTGAGTTTCTAAGAGTTTCCTCTCTTTTAGCTACCTCAGGAATCATGCAATCTTCTTCAATGTGACGTAACATTATCCCTAAAGTTTTAAATGAGACTAAAGTAATGGGATCTGAAATCGTTTGATTAGGTTGAATCTCGATACCACCAGGAGAAGGAAAAAGGATCTGTAGAATAGCAGAGATGGGATTTTGAGGAAAAAAATCCAAACCATCATCATCAAAATCAAAAGAAATGGTCTGGAAATGAACAGGAAATTCAGGTTTCCATTTGCCATAATTACCAACAAATCGTCCATTTTGTATTCTTCCCCCATCACTAAATCTTAATGAAGGAGAATAATAAAGAGCAGATGAATACCCTTTTGTTGAAAGCTTTTCTTGCACAAAAGTATCCAAACCATCAAAAAAATATAAATTCGTTGCCTTCAAGGAAGTTGATAATATGGCAAAGAAACTAAGACTTAAAATGAAGCGTTGGATCATGTTGAAAATTTAAACCAGGAAGTTAAAAAAGATTGGAACGAAAGTTAATAGTCACAACAATTTTTTGAAACCTACTTGCCAATATCATGTTTTTAATTGCTTTGTTGAGGTGTATTTATCCCTAGAATCATTTGATAAAATTCAGGATATTTTTCGTCCAACTTTAAGCTTTGAGTATATTCTTTTAGCGATTCACCTTCTTCAGGGAAAAATTTTTGATGATCATAATCTTTATGTTGAAGAAACAGTAAAGCAGCTTGTTTAAGTCTCTCTTCCTGGTCTCCGGCTTGCTCCAAAGTTGAAAGCATCTCTAAAATAAAATAGAGTGGCCTGCCTAATGAACTCCCTTCCGCATAAATATCGGCATTTTGTTCTAATAGAAAACGCATAATTGGTAAATTAACATCTTTGCTAAGGCAGCTTATTTGTAGGGGATATAATCTGTCCATATTGGTCAGATCATTTACAAGGATTGGTAAAGCTTTTGTATAATAGGTTACTAATTCAATACTATTTAGATTAACAGCATGATGAAGAATGCTATAACCTTTCGAAGTTCTAACATCTTCTTTGAAAGCATGTTTGATAAGAGCTTCAAATCGCGCCCTATCCTGACACTCATTCATTAATATTTTAAAAGTATAAAGATCATCCGGGATGAAAAACTCTGGAGATTGTGAATAGAGCTCTTCTAAATCAATTTGCTTTGCAATTCTTTGAAGAGCTGCAAAAACTTTCTTTTCTGCATCGTCGCTATCCATCTCATCATAGTGTTGCTCCAAAAAAGTCATGAGATTCAATCGATCTCGGAGTGTTTTTGGAGGTTGAAACCAAGGTTTTTCCTGTTGAGAAGTAAGATAAAAAGCTTGAGGAGTAAGCTCTTTTACTGCCTGTTTCGCTGCTACAAATTCAGCTGCAAATTGAAAAGCCCCTATAGGGTCAAGAGCCCCATAAGGGCCATAAAGATATTTATCTAGATCTTGATCACCTGTTGAATAAAAACAAGCTTTCGTAGCTGTCAGAAAAGTAATCTCCAGCACTTCTTGAACTGTAAGGCTGGGATGCATTCCTTTAAGTCGACAAAGAGTCCCAGTAACACGAGGCGCTGCTAAAGAGGTTCCTGCTTCCTGGAATTCTTGATTTGCAAAGGCACACCCCTTTGCCCAAATGAACTGAACCTCCCCTTCTCCGGGAATAGCAGAGTATAAACTTGGTTTTTGCATCTTATCTAATGCCCCAACAAAGATAATTTTTCTCTTTTGATCTTCTGAAAGGTGTAAACCTTCTAAAAACTTTGAGCTCCGTTGTGCTCTATTCCCACTACCAAAAATAAGTATTCTATTATTCACAAATGCACATTCTATAAAACATTTATAATTGTTAAGATTGTCCACTTGCTCAACTTCAAAGGATGGCCCAAAAGAACAGTTAATAAAAGGCATCAATTCTTTTTGAAAATTCCTATTCCAATTATTTGTATCAAAGGGCTCGGCTTGCTTATTTAAATCGTTTAAAAACACGTGGACACGACATGGAAATGTATATCTATCCAAAATTCTTGAGAAAACCAAAAATGCATGTTTATTATCGGCATCATCTTTACCATTAGCAAATTTTTCAAGCTTATCTTGCGTATCTATTTTCTCTGAATCCACCTGCTCAACTACCAACACTGGTAAGGGTGTTACTATTTTATAAGCCGGATCATTTCTTATAGTCCAATCAACATCGAGATCTTTTAGGAGATCACTGCCCCACACTTTAGAAGAAATATTAGTTAAAAAAATTAAAAGGAAGCATGCAATAAGCCTATTAAGATTTAACTTTTTGTGCATTTAAAGTCCTTTTCAGTAAATAAAGTTCTGAACGCTTGTTTGAGAGTGAATCCAAACTCTTGTTAAGATATTTTTTCAAGAAATAGTAAAATTATACTGTATTGATTTTTTATACAAAAAAGCCCTAATTGTCAACTTTGACACTTAAACGCTAAAGCTTAAACCCTTCACCTAAATAAACGCGCCTTACGTTTTTATCGGCAATGATCTCAGATGGAGTTCCCTGCATTAGCACGTATCCATCATTCATGATATATGCACGGTCAACAATATCAAGCGTTTCACGAACATTATGATCTGTAATAAGTACCCCAATATTACGATCTTTAAGATGTGAAATGAGTTCACGAATGTCATGAACAGCAATTGGATCAATTCCCGCAAGCGGTTCATCCAGCATAATAAAATGAGGATGCGTTGCCAAAGCTCGAGCAATTTCAACACGACGTCGCTCTCCACCTGACAAGGTAATCGCCGCTGAACGTCTTAAGTGCGCAATCATAAACTCTGCAAGTAAGCCTTCTAATATATCTTCACGCTCATCAGAATCTTTCACCGTTATTTCAAGGACGGCTCTTATATTCTCTTCAACGGTTAGCCCTCTAAAAATAGACGCCTCTTGAGGGAGATATCCTATTCCTAAGCGAGCACGCCGGTACATAGGCAACGTACTGATCTCATACCCATCAAAATATATTTGACCTTGATCTGGTTTTACCAAACCTGCAATCATTGAGAAACAAGTCGTTTTTCCAGCTCCATTGGGCCCTAATAGTCCAACCGCTTCTCCTCTTTGCACATGAAGAGAGACGTCCTTTACAACAGGCCGCTTACGATAACTTTTACCAAGCATCGTTGCCTCAAGGCCTACCCCCTTTAAAAGGAGTGAATTAGATTGAGAAGAGGTCATAATATATTATCTTACTGTTTATGAACTTTAGGTAAAATAAGTACCTTAACGCGCTTGGGCGCTGTTTTGAACTTTTCACCTGGCTCTTGTGTTGGAGATTTCATTAACATTTTACTGATCCCTTTGTCGAGATCTACTTCAGCATAAGCCCCATGCATCTGTCCTTCTTGATTCGTGATTTGGACATCATTCTTCAATGTCATCAGATGCTTATCTGGTTGATAATGACCATATTTTGCTTTTGCAATTTCTTTCTGGGTCACAACAACAACATTGTTGAAAGCCTCAACTTCATCAACGTCATATTTTCCTGTCGTATTTTTATTAACATACGCTTTTAAGAGTTCAGCTTCAATTATCCTATCCTGAGAGCTCATGACAGCATTTCCAATTGCTTCAATTTTGTATAACTCATTCTTTGAGTGTTCTGTCGATCTGAAATACGTCACAAGCTTATCACAATTTAGTTTGTACTCTTTATGCGTCACCACAACGTTTCCATAAGCTGTACAGATATTTTTATCACGCTCACAGATAATTCCGTTGTCAGAATTAATTTCTACAGGAACGTTTGCCGTTTCGATCGGTTGGGTTTTGATTTCGGCGCATGCTAAACTAGAGATCAACCACCCACAAAAAATGAAATGCCAAAACGATGTGTTACTTTTCATGAGAAAGATCGAGTCCTTTATTATCTTCAGAGTTCGAAGCATGCAATATAAGAGTACTTCTTCCTGTAAAATGAATTTTGTCTCCCCCATTCTCTATTTTAAACCCCTGAGCAACAATTTCACTCGACGGCCCTTTCCCTACAACTGGCTCAGAACCCGAAACGTTTTTATTGTTTGTATCAACAAGAGCAGAATCCGTTGTAAATTCGTAACCTGAACTTGTTTTTAATTTGACGTTTTCTCGATAATCCAAAAGTTTTGTATTTTGATGAAAAAGCCCTTTATCCCCATTAACTTCAACCTTAGTCCCATTGTGAAGAATATGCTTACTAAAAGGCTGCTCAAGTTTGACCTTTTCTGAAGCAACTTGTTCAGCACTTTGTGCATTAATATTAAAAGGACGCTGATCTTTATCATAGGAATGCATTCGTGGTTGTTGGATCCTATTCTGCAACGAAATGTTCTTAAACCTATTCTCTCCTCGAGATTCTGTGAAGCTTAAAAATTCCTGTATTTGTGGCCAAGCAATCAACGTCATACCCATCAATACAATTGCTGCACATGAAAACTTCCTCAAAAAAATAATTTTTTCTGAGCGTCGTTGATGATGTTGTTGCAACTCTTGACTTAATGGCTTCCTCTTAAGAGATGCATAGACCTTGTTTTTTCCCGAACTCATCGTTTTTCAATTATTCCTTAAGAAATATTAGCTCTTAAAAAGTCATGTATATGAACAATTCCCACGACGTGATCTGTATCTTGTTTACTTTCAACCACAAAAAGTGCTGTAACTTGCTTTTCATTCATAAATGCAAGAGCCTCTTCTGCAAGAGCACCAGCATGAATAGTGTAAGGATGTGGTGTCATCACTTCTTCAACCAAAACCGATAAAAGATTCGCCCCCATATGGCGTCGCAAATCTCCATCCGTAATGATTCCACCCAATGTTCCTGATTTTTCAATAACACCTACACACCCAAATCCATGAGATGTCATTGTTAAAATAGCTTTATGCATCGGGGTTCCAAGACTCACAACAGGAACTTTTTCATTTCTATGCATAATCTGTGAAACTCTTACTAAACGCTGACCTAATTTTCCTCCAGGATGGAAAACACCAAAATCCTCAGGAGAAAACCCTCTAAAATTTAAAAGCGTTGTTGCTAAAGAATCGCCTAAAGCAAGCATCATCGTCGTTGACGTTGTTGGCGCAAGTCCTAAAGGGCAAGCTTCTTCTATTGAAGGTAAGAGCAAAGTTACCGTCGATGTTTCCGCAAGCGTACTCTCTTTTCTTTGCGTAATCGCAATTAAAGGGATAAGACGACGCTGCGCATAAGCTAACAAATTAGAGAGTTCAGTTGTTTCACCAGAAGCGGATAAAACAATTAAAATATCCGTCGGTAAGATCATTCCCAAATCACCATGACTTGCTTCGGCAGGATGAACGAAAAAAGAGGGTGTTCCCGTTGAAGAAAGCGTAGCTGCAATCTTACGAGCAATATGCCCGCTTTTACCCATCCCAGAGACGACGACTCGGCCTTTCGTTTCCAGGATAATTTGGCACGCTTTTAGGAAATTCTCATCTATATTCTCAGAGAGAGCTTGAAGAGCACTGGCTTCTAAATTCAAAACACGTCGAGCTTCTTTTAAAACAAAATGCGGCATAGCATCAGATTCTTGCAATTTTGAGCTTGTATTTGCATTGAAAGCAATAACCGTCATCATAATCCCTTTTTTACTTAAAATTTAGTGATCAAATATATTCAAGTTTTGGTAGCCTAAAAGATCTAATTGAGCGCATGAAGGCAAAAAATCAAAACATGCTTGCGCTAATTGTTCCTTTTCTTCCCGCTTTAACAGCGCATCTAAAATATCTTTAAGTCTATGAAGATAAAGCACATCTGTTGCGGCATATTTTAATTGCTCAGATGTGAACGTTGCTGCGCCCCAATCGGAAGTTTGAGCTTCTTTCGAAATATCAACCGTCAAGAGTTCTTTACAAAGGTCTCTTAACCCATGACGATCTGTAAAGGTACGTGCAATTTTTGACGCAATCTTTGTACAGTAAATAGGCTCAATTTTAATTCCAAATGTATGCGACAATAAAGCCGCATCAAAACGAGCAAAGTGAAAGATCTTCAAAACAGAAGGATTTATCAAAAGTTGAACAAGGTTGGGGGCATGATAAGTTTTTTCATGACTGAACTGAACAACATGACAAACTCCATCGCCTTGCGAAAGTTGTACAGCACATAATCGATCACGATGAGGGTTCAATCCCATGGCTTCTGTGTCAATTGCAACAGAACCTTGAAAATTTACAGAAGAGGGTAAATCTCCAAAATGATGTTGAATATTGAGACTCAGCTGTGTGCTCACAATCAATCCTCCATTAACTCACATGGTGCCCAGGAGAAGACTCGAACTTCCACAAGCTTGCGCCTACTAGAACCTGAATCTAGCGCGTCTACCAATTCCGCCACCTGGGCTCTAATCTTCATGCATAAGTCTTTGCAACCTTCTCTGTCAAGTTTTAGAGATAAAGAAAATCTTTTGCACTATCTCTTTTGCTAGAAAGAAGTTTAAAGAAGAGAGAAAGGGGGGTGGAACTCATCACATCTTCATCTTGTAATTATAGCAAATCTAAGCTCCAAAATCAAGAAAAACTTGCCTATATGCCCCTATTTTCTCTTAAGCGTTTCAACAAGGGACTTTGGTAGTTTTTCAGATGGCTTCCATACCAAAAGGATGCTTTTACATGAAAAGAATTCATCTCATCATTATAAAGTACTTTTTCACAAATTTATAAAAATAGGTCTTATACAAAATAGGCTTGTTGTTGGCTATATAGCTTTTTAAAATAGTTTTATTTTAAAAGAGGATCTTTATGCAAAAACGTAAAATAACCCAAGCTGGCTTCAGTCTTGTTGAACTTGCTATTGCGCTTATGATTATAGGACTTATTGTGGGGGGGGATTCTTAAAGGACAAGAGCTTCTCGAAAGTGCGCGTCTTAAATCTGTGCTAACTCAGGTGAATGAATATCGTGTGGCAGTCAGCACATTTATAGATCGTTATGATGCGCTACCGGGAGATTATGATCAAGCGGCTGAACTTATTCAAGATGGACTTCTTAATGGAAATAATAATGGAATTATAGAAGGCCCTGGATTAATCACTCAAGGAAAAGACCACGAAACAGCCTCTTTTTGGGCACATTTAGCTGCAGCCAACCTGCTGCCAAGCCCTGGGACTTCTTCAGGAACTCAGGCAAAATTTGGCGCGGGTGCCCCAAAAGCCAAAATTGGAGGAGGCTTTACAATTTGTTATCATCCTTTTGAAGACATGCCAGGACATTGGTTTGTGCTTGGCAATGAAAATGGAGACAAAGGAAATGCCCCAGGACTTACCCCCCTTCAAGCGATGAGTCTTGATAAAAAAGCAGATAATGGCCTCCCCACAACAGGAAAGATTAGAGCAAAAGATGGGGCAGGCGTTAAAGCAGGAAGTTGTGTAACCGCTAAAGGCGAATATAATACAAAAAATAATGAAATTGCTTGTGTCATTTATTTCCAGATGTAAACACAATGAGTCTGGTTATTCTTTAATTGAACTTGCTATTGTTTTAGCAATCATTGGCATCATTGGTGGTTTAACCGTTCCTCTCTTAACGCATCAACTTGAAAAATCACGACTTGAAGTGACACGCCGCCATCATCAAGAAATCGTGGACAGCTTAGCTTCTTATGCAGCCTTTCATAGAACACTTCCTTGTCCAGCTGATCCTGCTGCTCAAGGACAAAAAGCAGGTGTTGCTCGCCCTTATTGTGCAAAAGCAACTGAGATAATAGGAATTATTCCTTATCGAACACTTGGATTACCAGAGAGTGTTGCGCGAGATGGCTATAAAAATTTCATCACGTACGCAGCTGAAGCTAAAATTATTTTTAGCCCAGTTGCTGAACATGACTTTAAAATGTTTTGCAGAAAAATCAGTCCACGCTCTCTCAAAGTTATTGATGAAAATGGCTCAAATGTCTTAGGAGCCAGCGAAGACAGTATCTTATTTGTTCTTGTAAGTCACGGCCCTACAGGACATGGTGCATATATTGGTAAAGGTACAACTGAAAAACGCCAAGGAGCGGACGCAGGTCATGGTGAAATTGAGAATGGAAACGGTGATTTAACTTTTATAAGCTCTCCTTATTCAACGAGGGAAGATGCTCTCTTTCGTCACATCGTTACTTGGAAAACGCAAAGAAATTTTGCAGGGATCTGCACAAGCTACCGCCTTCATTCCTCCATTAATTAGGCTCCCTTTTAAAAGTCATTATTCGAAGGGATATTCAGTTGTTTTGCGCTTGCCAGTCTCCCTCTTTTATACATCTTTTATGAGCGATAAAAGTTTGATTGGGTTTTAAAGTAATTACTGGATTTTTTGAATCGATTTCTCTTAACGTTATTTGTTGTTCAGTGACACGAACAATATTATACCCAAGCTTATTAACCTCTTGACCGGTTGTTATTTTTTGGCCATTGAGCCAGAGTGTCCAGGTCTTTTCATCAAGATAAAAAATAGCGGCCAAGTATAAATTTACAGGTGATCGCAATGATTCTGTCGACGGTACAATTTGAACTATTTTTTGAGGAATTTTCTGGCCTTCTTGGTGTGTCCAAAAATACTTTATAACAAATATCGTCCCCAAAATAGCTCCACTAAAAAGGCAAAAAAGACCGTATTTATAAATAAGCCATTTATAAGAAAACATGCCAAAATCAGGAGATTGAAGCATACGAAATCGCGATAAGCGACGTATTCTAATATGAGAGATCACTTCTTTTTTAAAATCTTGAACTTCTACAACCTCTTTTACGCCCTCGGGAATTTCTTGAACCTTTGGTACTTTCACATAAACAATAGGGAGACTCGCTGAAGAAAGATGATGTTGGCGCTTGACATAATGGTTGAAGGAAATGATTTGATTTCTATATTCTTCCATAGAAAAGGGCTGTTTTATTGTCCTTAAGTGGCGAATTTCTCCATTCAAAAACAACATCTGTTTTAAATATTCATTCCCAGGCATTAAGAGTACAAATGGGTTTATTTTTTCTACTTTTTTGAGCTTTTGCCGCAAAAAATCTTGAGCTTCAATTACAAAAAACGTTAAATAAATTCTGATTCCCTTCTCTTTTAACGGCACCATCCATGCCTTAATGGCATCAGATGCTTGAAAGGCAACCCCTAAAAAAGGTCGGTCTTTTTGATGTGCTTTTAGATACATCCCTCCAAACCAACTTTCGGATGGGAATTTTGCTCTTAAATAATTTATAAGCAAAGATTTTCGATCTAAAAAAGAGGCTTTCGGAAGCATGCCAGTTTCTAAAATTTCACGCTCATGATCTATAAGAATTGTTATTGTCGCCGGACAGTTTAAGGAAATTTTTTCTATCAATTGGCTCGGCGCTTTAAGAGAACACCTTTCTTTTAAATGCCCCCATTGATGAATGAAAACTTCTGCACCATCTTCTTGTAAAACCAGATACCATTGCTGTGGCACAAAATAAGAGAACATTATAAATCCAATACCGTTAGCTGTTCGTATAAAGGAATAAATACGGCACACACAATCCAGACCATAATTCCCCCGATCACTAAGAGCCCTGTAGGTTCGAGATAAGCAAGAAATTTCCCTATTTTTTGCTCAACGTTATAACGATAATACTGTGTAATACAATGTAAGGAAGGCCCTAACTCGCCAGTCTGTGTACCAACTTTTAACATCCTTGAAAGATAAGGAGCAAAAAAATTCACATCCTTAAAAGCATCTTGCAACTCGTCACCTTTTCTTATTTTTTCAATTACTTCAACCAATTTTCGTTTCATAAAAAGATTATTTAAAGCAAGCTGCGCGACTTCAAAAGCCTCAAAAAGATTAATATTATTTCGATGAAGAATCCCAAAAATTTGAAAAAATCGAAGAATCATGATGTCTTTGAAAAACTCTCCAATAAAGGGAATTTTAAGGATGGTCCGATGGCAATGTAATTTTATTTTTTGCGATAATCGACTTAAGATAAATAATACCCCACCTATAACACCCAACAATATGCCTATACTTTCTAAAATAAATAAAAATTTGTCCGACACAAAAATAAGAATACGCGTTGACAACGGAAGCTCATGCCCAAAGCCAACAATTAATGTTTGAATTTGAGGAATGACAAAAATTGAGAGAATACTTACCAGCAAAAAAGTCATCCCCAATAATAATAGGGGATAGCGAAGTGATTGAGTCACTTTCATTTTGAATTTTTGTTGTTCATGTAAAAGGATGGCTAGCTGATCAAATGCAGCCACTAATTCTCCGCTTGTTTCAGCTGCCGTAATAGTTCCCAAAAAGGCTTGATTAAAAACTTGAGGAAAATTTCCCATAGCCTCTGAAAGAGAAGCACCATTCTTAACAAGGTAATAAATATCTTCAAAAACACCTTTTAATTGTAGTGAAGGAGACGATTGTTTGATCGAGTCCAGGATATCCAAAAGAGGAATACCTGCTTGACCCATTTCTTTAAAATGAATGCAAATTTCTTCAAGATGATTGTCATTGCGTGAGAAGGAAAGACGCCAATGAATAGATTGTTCACGACAGCGTAACAAATATTCACCCCGCTCCTCAAGACGATGCTGTACCTCCCTTAAGGAGGAGGCTGCCATAACCCCCACTTTTTTTTGGCCTTGGTTCGTGAGAGAGCGATACTTAAAATAAAGCATTTTATCTCAAACCAATCACTCTTTCAATTTCAGCCATATTCACCACGCCTTCCAGAACTGTTGTAAGGCCTGCATGAATCATGGATTGAAATCCTCTGGTTTGAGCATAATCACGCAGTTCAGCAATATTGTCGTCACTTAAAAAGTCATTCATTTGTTCATCAAATACCATCCACTCAGCAACAGCAATACGCCCTTGATAGCCCGTAAATTCGCAATGATGGCATCCCTCTGCTTCATATAGAAGATGACCTTCTCGTTTATATTTTTGGAAAAGAAGCCTTTCTTCTTCACTGGATATTCTCTCAAATTTACAAAAAGAACAAAGTTTTCTTAAAAGTCTTTGCGCTAAGACGCCTCGAAGATGGCCTGCTAGCATTTGTGTAGAAAGCCCTAAATCTTTAAAACGAGAAATGATATCAAAAGCATTATTTGTATGAAGCGTGGTTAAGACGAGATGCCCTGTCATGGCTGCTCTTAAAGCCATTTTTGCTGTCTCTTCATCTCGAACTTCTCCAATGAAAATAATGTCTGGATCTTGACGTAAAATCGAACGAATGCCCTCTATAAATGAAACTCCTCCAGGTTCACGAACTTCAGTTTGACGAATCAAAGGAAGTTCATATTCTACAGGTTCTTCAAGCGTCATAATATTGACGTCTGTTGAAGCAATATACCGTAACATAGAGTAAAGCGTTGTCGTTTTTCCCGATCCTGTTGGCCCCGTCACGACAATAAGACCTTGTGGCGCTTTAATCAGTTGTTTAATAGAATGAATGGCTGTTTTTTTAAATCCTAACTCTTCCAATGGTAACAACGAATGACGCTTATCTAAGATACGGACAACAAAATTCTCGCCATGAACTGTTGGATGGGAAGCGGCTCTAAAATCGACCTCACGATTAGCAACGATAAAACTAAATCGACCATGCTGTGGGAGTCGACTTTCCGTAATATCCATTTCAGACATGATTTTTAAGCGTACAAGAAGCATTGGCCAATACTGTCGATGAAAAGTACATATTTGTCGAAGAACGCCATCTAAACGATATCGACAACGAACAAAAGTCCCTTCTGGTTCAAAATGGATATCAGATGCTCTTCGTTTCACTGCATCAATTAGTAACGTATTGACAAAGCTAATTGCAGCGCCTTCAGTGTGGTGTTTATCTTTTCTTTCTTTTGTCTCGATCTCATACAAAAGGCCCTCAATTGATAAAGCATGACCATATGCTTTATCAATCGCTTGGCCTAAGTCAGTTGAAGTCGCCACGTAAGGGATAATATTTGTAACATGGGGGAAAAAATGCCGAAGCTGGTCGAGTGCCATCAGATCTTCGACATCAACTAAAGCCGCATGTAACGTTTTCTCTTCACAAAACAAAGGTAATACTTGATAACGCTCAGCAATATTCTTAGGAAAATTGACGAGGAGATGAGCATCGATGATCGACTCTCGAAGATTAAAAATGGAGATTCCTTTTGAATCAGCAATGATTTCTCCAAGCACTTGATCACTCAAAAAACCTAAATTAACGAGAATTTCCTCTAAGCGTTTCCCTTGCTTTTTTTGTTCGATTTCTGCGATCTTGATTTGATCAATTGAAATGAGACCACTTTTTAAAAGATATGCCCTCAGATCAAAAAATTTGTCTGCTGCGCAAGGAGTTTTATTTTGTGGAGTTTGACTTGTTTCGTGCAAAGCAATTCTTTGCATAAGATCTCCGTGTATTGGTGCTTCCCTATTTCCTTTCTAAAATAGAATTATTTTTTAACACAACGAATTTCTCTTTAAAGGGCATGAATATGTTCTAAAGCCCAACGGAAATCTCTTTGAAGCTTTTGAAAATCAAGCGTAAGTGCTTTATCACGCGCAATAAGAACATAATCACAATTGGTTTGAGTATAAATTATATTAAGACGTACAATTTCTTTTAAACGGCGTCGGGCTCTATTTCGTTGCACAGCACCACCAATTTTCCGACTTGCCGTAAAACCAAAACGAGCCTGATGAGGCGCTAATTCTTCATCTTGAGGAAGGTATTGCAAGATAAACGCTGAGGTAACCCAGCGCTTTCCAAGGCTAGAAATTTTTTTAAATTCTTGTCTCTTTTTCAGAGAAATAAAAGAGGCCACAGTCTCTATGCAGAGAGTCTTGCACGCCCTTTAGCTCGCCGATTTGCTAAAACTTTACGGCCACCAAGTGTTGCCATACGAGCACGATATCCATGACGACGCTTTCTTACCAAAACGCTTGGCTGATAGGTCCGCTTCATTTGAAATCTCCTTAGGATCTATTTGTTGAAAGCAGTCTATACGTTTTTTAAGCTAAATTGTCAATCCTTGTATGGGGGAATTTTCTTCATGCGCCTTTATAAAAATCATGATAATTTTCTCCCATTGAAAATGAAGAAGGATATCAATGGTGGCAGTTCCTTTAAAGCATGTGTATCTAATTGATGGTTCGGGCTTTATCTTTAGAGCTTTTCATGCATTACCCGTATTGACGCGATCTGATGGAATACCTGTCAATGCAGTTCTTGGCTTTACCAATATGCTGATGAAGCTTTTAACTGAAACCAATGTGGACCATTTAGCGGTTATTTTTGATTCAGCAAGACGAAATTTCCGACACGATATTTATCCCGACTATAAAGCTAACCGTCCACCACCCCCGCCTGAGCTTATCCCACAATTTCCTCTCATCCGAGAGACTTGCGAAGCTTTTAACGTCCCTTCAATTGAGCTACTCGGTTATGAAGCTGATGATCTTATCGCAAGCTATACACAGGCCGTCATTCAGCAAGGAGCTGAGGTGACCATTGTTTCTTCAGATAAAGATCTTATGCAATTGATTGGGCCAAATGTCCGCATGTTTGACCCGATGAAAAATAAATTTATTGGCGAGCCCGAAGTTAAAATTAAATTTGGTGTTAAACCTGAGCAAGTCGTTGATGTACAAGCCTTAGCAGGAGATAGTTCAGATAATATCCCAGGCGTCCCTGGCATAGGCCTTAAAACAGCGATGCAACTTATTCAAGATTTTGGGTCCCTTCAAGAACTACTGAGCCGCCTTCATGAAATCCCTCAAGTAAAACGCCGTGAAACGCTTCAACAAAATACGAAAGAGGCTCTTTTATCGTATCAGCTTGTGACTCTCTCAAAAGAAGTACCTCTTCCTGTACCTTTTGAAGCTTTAGAATTGAAGTCACCAGAGCATACAAAACTACGCCATTTTCTTGAGACACAGAACTTTCGTTCAATCCTCTCACGTCTTGAGCGTCAAGGAACCATTCAATCAAAACCTGCGCTCTCTGATTCGATACCAAAAACCACTTCTATAAGTGCCAACTATCACTTAATAACAACCTTAGAAGATCTACAAAAATGGATTGATGATGCTAAATTTCAAGGTTTTGTTGCTATTGATACGGAGACAACTTCTCTAAAAGCTCTTCAAGCACAGCTGGTGGGAATCTCATTGGCTCTTGCACCAGGAAAAGCTTGCTATATCCCCTTACGCCATAAAATAAAAACGTCAGCAGACTTATTTTCAGGCCCCACAACGCAACCCCAACAAATTCCGCTTGAGGCCGCTCTTAAGGTCCTAAAAGAATTGTTCGAAGATCCTTCTATTCTTAAGATTGGGCATAATATTAAGTATGATGCTCTTATTCTTTCACAAGAAAAGATCGACCTTACCCCCTATGATGATACAATGGTTCTTTCTTACATTTTAGATGGCACACATCATGGACATGGTCTTGATGAACTCTCACAACTGCATTTTGATTATCAGACCATTAAATACAAGGATGTTGTGGGATCAGGTAAAGAGGAAGTTACGTTTGATTTCGTACCGCTAGATAAGGCCTGTGCTTATGCAGCTGAAGATGCGGACATGACCTTTCAACTTTATCAATTATTAAAACCTAGACTTCCTAAAGAACAAGCAGCAAGCATTTATGAGACAATTGATCGTCCTTTAATTCCTATTTTATCTAATATGGAAAAGGTAGGAATTACCGTTAATCTTCAAAAATTGAAAGACTTGAGTCAGAACTTTCAAGAACGACTTCATTCTTTAGAACAAGAAATTTATCAAGAAGTGGGCCATCCTTTTAATCTTGCATCTCCTAAACAATTGGGAGAAGTCCTTTTTGAGGAATTAAAATTAGGCACCGGGAAAAAAGGAAAGAGTGGTTCTTATGGAACAGGAGCCGATGTTCTTGAGGAGTTAGCAGATCAAGGCCATACGTTACCGCAAAAAATCCTTGATTGGCGTCAACTGGCAAAACTTAAAAGTACCTACACCGATGCTTTGGTTGAAGAAATTAATCCTCGTACAGGACGCGTTCACACAACATTTGGAATGACGATGACCTCAACAGGGCGCCTTTCTTCAAGCAATCCTAATCTTCAAAACATTCCTATTCGAACTGAAGAAGGACGTAAAATACGCGAAGCTTTTGTTGCAAAACCAGAGCATTTTCTCATCTCGCTTGATTATTCTCAAATTGAATTAAGGCTCCTCGCGCAAATGGCGAATATTGAATCTTTGAAAACTGCTTTTCGAAAAGGTTATGATATTCATGCCCTAACGGCGTCAGAAGTTTTTGACCTTCCTCTTGAAAATGTTGATCCTGAACATCGACGTCGCGCAAAAGCGATCAATTTTGGAATTATTTATGGAATTAGCGCCTTTGGTTTAGGTCGTCAATTAAAAATCTCTCCAAAAGAAGCAGCTCATTATATTGAAATTTATAATGCTCGCTACCCTGGAATTTTGGCATTTATGGCAGAACAAAAAGAAAAGGCTCGAACCCAAGGGTATGTCGAGACATTATGTGGGCGTAAATGTTTTATCATGGGAATTCATGAGAAAAATCCAGCCCTAAGAAGCTTTGCCGAGCGGCAAGCAATTAATGCACCTCTTCAAGGTACAGCTGCGGATATTATCAAACAAGCCATGATTCAACTTCCTATAAAACTTGCAAAAGCTCAATTGAAGGGTGAAATGCTTCTTCAGGTTCATGATGAACTAATTCTTGAAGTACCTGAGGCTGAAGTTGAAGCAACCCTCCAAATCGGAAAACAAACGATGGAGCAAGTCGTTTATCTCGATATCCCTTTAACTGTTGATACAGGCGTCGGCCGAAGTTGGGCAGAAACAAGCTAATTTAGCTCCTTTCATTTAAACTTGCACAATGTAAGTAGATATCACTCATATTCTCTACTTAGGTATATTTTTCGCATAGATCGACTCCATTCTTAACCATAAGTTTAAAAGGCTACTGTATGTGACAGAGCATTAACTTTTTGTTAGGAGACCAAGGATGTTGTTTAAGTTTAATAAAATGAGAATAAGTTTTGTTGTTGCCTTAACTCTTCTCATTTCCAGTTTCAGTTATGTCAAAGCAACCGATGGAATATGTGAAGTTATTGAGGTAGATAAAGGACAACCTATTTACCAAACTAAATTTAAAGCTTCTGCGGTTCAATCCTTGATTCAGAAACAACAAGAAAATTATAAGTTAACGTTTGCAAAGGCTAAAGGAAAGGTTGGAGAGCTTTTAGCGAGAAATGTTATTGAAAACGGTGAAGTTGAAACATTTGCTGGGTATGTTAGCATAACAACGATGTTTAAGAATCAAGGATGTACGATCCAAGAAACACTTCGTAGCAAGGCAGATCAAGGCATAGACGATATTTATGTCGCCCTTAAATCAGATGGCTGGATAGATCAAAGCTTCCCCCCCATCTTTCACGAAGCGAAGTATGATGGTCGTTGTAGTTTAAAATTAAAAGATACTGTCACTCTTTGTCGTCAGCTTTCCTTCCAATGGCTGGATGGAAATCTCAAAAAAGTTCAAAAAAGATATGCATCAGTAGCAGATATTTGTCTAAATGATCATAACCAATTTACAATTACTTCATGTACAGGATGTAAAACTAAATTCAAAGAAAATATCAATTGGTTGTCTGATATGTTAGCAGATGGAGATTTTTACAGAACAGCCAGTTTATTATGCGCAGATGGCACTTTAAGTATCTATAACGTGCATGGTCTCTAAAAAAGCGTAAAGAAAAATCGACTACCTTCTTTATAGGCGCTAAAAGGCGCCTACTTTTTTATCTCAATTTACTAAGGATGTTCGTCGATTTCACCACTTGGATCTTCGTGAATGAGGACCTCTGTATGAGGGAAAGCTTGTTGCACCTTTAAGATCACTTCGTGAGAAACGTTATGGGCCGCCTTTAAGGTTAAACTTCCATCCATTTCAAGGTGAATCTGAATAAATTTTTGAGTCCCAGAAGAGCGCGTCCTTAAATCATGATAGTTTAAAACTTGAGGATGACTTAAGACAAGTTGAATAATTTTTTGGCGATCTTCTTGAGAGAATTCACGATCAATAAGAATATCAAAAGATTGAGCGGCAACTTTCCATGCCGTGTATAAAATATACCCTGCAATTCCTGCACCTATTAAAGGGTCAAGAAGGGTCATCCCGGGGAAGGTACTCCCCAAAAGGGCAATAATAACACTTATATTAATAAATAAGTCACTTTCATAGTGAATAGAGTCCGCGTGAATTGCGATAGAATTTGTCTTCTTAAAGACATGCTTTTGATACAACACAAGCGCAAGCGTTAGGACGACTGAAAAAACCATCACCCATAAACCAACTTCGGCTTTTTCTAAGGACTCAGGATGAATAAAACGATTGCCGGCCTCATAAAGCAGCCAGCTTGCTGAACCAAAAATAAAAATGGATTGGGCTAACGCTCCAATTGCCTCAATTTTACCATGACCAAAACGATGTTCAGCATCAGGCGGACGATGCGCTTGACGGATCGCGAACATGTTCAAAAGCGAGGCCAATCCATCTAGCAATGAATCAATAAGAGAAGCCTGCAGACTCAAAGCGCCCGTCACGTGCCACGCAAAAAATTTTACAAAGATTAGAATACAAGCAACAGCAACCGATGCATAGCTCGCATACTTTACAGATTTCAAATCGCGTCGAGACACATAATTAACCTTTCGCTTCATCAATGCCTTAACAGTAGGCGATTTAGAGGAGAATTTACAATACGTTCTTTAAATAAAAAAAGGAGCAAAAATTAATTTGCTCCTTAATCCAGTTTTTATGAGAACTTCTCCTTGATTATGATCCTCGAGCTACATCCAATGCAGCAACAGTATAATTATAATTAATCATGTGTGTGCCAATGCCTTCATACATAGAATTTAAAAGAGCCTTATCAATTCCCATTAATGCATAAATATCATCCCTTAAAGCATTAACCGTAGAAGTATAAAATTCGGCTCCTAAAGAGACGGATTCTTGATCTACATCTTGATCTTTTACTAGTACTTTCATACATTTCTCATCGGACATCCCTTGTGCTCTCATGTGGAGCACAAACCATTTGCGACCAAGCTCTTCTGCAGCTTCATTATAGGTTAAAGGATACATCTCTGGTTGTTGCAAAGCTTTCCGAACATAAAAAAGCTTAGAAAGCGTTTGATTAAGACGATGAGCGTTAGAGGTTTGATTTGTAAAAGTTTCATCCAACTCCTGTAACCTATAAAGACAAAGACCATTCTCATTAAAATTTTCATTGGAGAAAATCAGGCGAAAGATATCATAACTGCCTGCAATACTTATCTCTGCAGAGGGTTCTTTTTCATATGAACCTTGAAGCGTATACTTTCCAGTGAACGTTGTAAGAAAGCGTGTTTTTGGCTGTGTTTCTCCTTGCTTTTCTTTTTCTCTATCTTCTGCTGCTTGGATCATCATTTGCACTTCTTCTGGAAGACTCTCGATTGGATAATCATTGATCGTTTGATAGCTCGCTTGTCTAAAGTTAACCCGTCCTTCAAGAGGATTTACAGACTTAGTGACCCACTGAACCATATACGGTGTGTAAGAATAAAGGATTTCTTGATCCTTTTTTTCTAGTTTATAAGCTTTAAAGTTATCTTTTACTTCGCCATGCGAAATAAACTTCTGCAACTGATCTGCCGTAAATTGTGGCGTAAAAAAAGAAGTCTCTTCTTCTTTTTGTTCCTCAGAAGCAAATCCTGGTAAAATATTTAAAGAAATGACCGTCAAGAGCAGGAGTGATTTCTTAAGCATGCTATGTATCCTTGTGTTAGGTTATACTTTCTATATAGGGAAAAAATTTTTGACTTCAAGGGCAATTCTTGCATCTTTGTTATGCAGAATAAGCAATTCTTATTTTTGGATGGGATTGACTTGCCAAAAAGCGTTGTTTTCAGTAGGGTCTTAGAGAAAATTAGGAAAGTACAAAATGCGTTGCTCAGCCTATTGCACGGCAAAGACCTATGATCTGTCTAAAATAAATGATTTTTTGCGTTCCCGTTGTCCCACCACGCTTTATCAAGATGTCATTCATTTTCGCTTTAAAAAAGGGGAAGTCTTTTGCTTTGATTATGGATGTATCATTTTTTGGAATCTCTCTGAAGAAGAAGAACAAGAATCTTTAAAGTATATTCTAAAATATGAAATAGACCCCTTAAAAACACCTGAATTTGATGAGTTTTCATTTAACTACGGAAACAATACACGGATGTCTCAAGATGAGATTACGCTTGAAGATGTCCAAGACTCTCTTCTCAAGCTGGCCATTTCTTATGGTCTTGCTCAATCTGTAAAATTGCTTGTTTATGAACGTCGTATTGAATCAGCAATTGAAGACGCAAGCCTTATTACACAAGCGCTTGCGACAAAAGGAAAAGTTCCTTTGTCTCGTCGAGAAATTGGACGAAAGATTGGCGCCCTCTTTTTTGAGAGAAGCTCGATCAACCTTCAAAGCGCTTTCCTAGACACACCTGAATTTTTCTGGGAAAATTCTGAATATGAAGCTTTTTATCGCCAAGCGGCCAAAGATCTTGATATCAAATCACGAACACAAAGTTTAAACCGTAAACTTGAGATGATTCACGAACTGTTTCAGATCCTCGGTGATGAATTGAATCATCGTCATTCAACACGGCTTGAGTGGATCATTATTATTTTGATCTTATTCGAAGTCTTGCTGGCAATCTCAACAAGTTACGAACATTTAATTTCTTGCTTTACTTAGAAGCCTTTATGTCTTGCGGGAGCTCAGAAGCCCCTTTGTTACTCGGTTTTTGAGGGGACAAAATCTCAAACTCCCCTTGTTCCCCTGTGAAAAGACCTGGTCCTTTCTTCATGTCACTTTGCTCAGGATAAATACCGGGTTTGATACCATTGCATCCACTTAAACAAAGACTTCCTAAAATGAGTATAGAAAAGGAAAGTATCATTAAAACTTGACCCGAACACCTGCCACAAAAGATAGAATCTTGTGGAACCAATCGCCACGACGCTTCAATTGATGCGTACGCGCGGCTGCATACACTTCCGTTGCAACAGAATCAAGGGATTGGACAGCAACCAAACCGTAGCTGTTAAAACGCTCGGTATTAATGACTTTAAAGTCTGCCAGTGTAAAGCTGGTATCATCTGCAATCGCTTTACTCCACGCATAATCGATTGCAAAAGCTGTTTTCCCAATCTCAAAGTAGTTAAATTGATAGCCAACTTTACCATACCAATATTTCCCAGGGTCACGACCTTTGTCTTTAAATTTACGCTGACCCACAGCGCCCATGAAGCTGATTCCGTTCTGAAAAAGCACAGAGGCAGAACCATTATATTGTTCCCAACCTTTACGTGTTGAACCCGAAAAAGGATTCTTGGCAACCGCGACCGCCGCCCCAAATTTTGTCTTTCCAACTTCGCCGGCATATTTTAAGGAGGCGTCAACAATATCACGCGTTGCATGGCTAGCGCCAAACACAAATCCCTTGAAATTTGGCGTATCATAACGGACGCGATCTTGGCGGAATCCTTGCCCATAGTTATCATAAACGGTAGCAATTGTGCGGGCATCTTTTTGCTTAGTGCGCTTATTAAAGAACTTAACACCCCCAGCCTGATCTTGGATTTCTGAACCACTGGTAATCACATCTGTCCCCGAATAATCAACTTCTGAGGTGCTATCGCTGGCCATAGGCCCTTGCCCTAACCATAACTTTCCATATCTTTTATGATCAAAAATAGCCTCAAGACGCCGCTCTCTCAAAAAGACAGATGAACTGGCGTCAGATGCTGTTCCAATATCTCTCGTTAAACTTGGATCTGAGCGAATTTCTACTTCAACAACACCAGAAACGGTGGTCTCATCATTGAGAGCTCCCCTCCCCGTAAAATTCAGGCGCGTTGAGGAAAAAGAGTTGTCTTTATGAGATACTTGAGAGTTTTTGCCGTTATCATCGAAACTCACAAAGCGATTGACTTGGCCTGAAAGCGCAAGTTGGACTTTATTGTTGCCTGAAACCACCTGTAAAGGCACTGGAGGTTTTGGTAAATCGCTTACTTTCGCAATCGGCTTTTGAGGTTCTGAAAGCCCTCCCTGAGATGCCTTTTGATTTTTCTCAAGCGTTTCAATTCGTTGCATCAAGAGCTTTAATTGTTCTTTAAGGGCGGTAAGTTCTTGTTGAGAAGTAGTCGCCTGCGCCATTTGAGTAAAAATAAAAATCCCACCTAAAACGAAGAAAAAAAACCTAAATTGAATCAAAATCGAAGCCCCACCTAATTAATTAAAATTTTAATTAATTATTTTTAGCTCAGATTATTTTAGGTAGCAAGCGCCTTTATAATCCCCACAAGGAAAGACAATGCCTCAATCCTTCAAGGAATTTTTTAACTTTCGCCATGAATTTAGCATTTTCAGGCGTATGGTCCCCTTTTTCCATTGTCTCATCGAGTTCCTTTAACAGCTCTTTTTGGCGCTTATTAAGATGAACTGGTGTTTCTGCAATCACCTGAATGATCATATCCCCACGTCCAGATCGCCTTAAGATGGACATTCCTTTGCTTTTAAGGCGGAATTGCCGTCCACTTTGCGTGCCCTCTGGAATCGTCACACGGACATGATTTCCATCAATTGTTGGCACCTCAAGCGCCCCACCAAGTGCAGCGGTTACGAATGAAATGGGGGCTTTACAATATAAATCAGCACCATCTCGTTCGAATAAACGATGCGGTTCAATGGCCACAAAAACATAGAGGTCACCAGCTGGCCCTCCTCGAAGTCCGGCCTCACCTTCGCCTGCAAGCCGTATGCGGGATCCATCTTCAATACCAGCAGGAATAGCCACAGAAAGGGTACGCTCGCCTGTTTTCCGGCCCGAGCCTCGACATGTTTTACAAGGATCTTTGATAATGTGACCAGCGCCATGGCACGTTGTACAGGTTCGTTCGACGGAGAAAAAACCTTGTTGCATACGAATAGCGCCACGCCCCCGACAAGTTGTACACGTCTCAGGTTTGGTTCCCTTGGCAGTCCCATGACCTTCGCACGTATCACATTTAATCGGCGTGTTAAGCTTAATGGTCACTTGGGCCCCCTTAAAGGCATCTTCAAGAGAGACCTTTAAATTATACCGTAAATCAGACCCACGTTGCGCGGAAGAGGCGCTGCCTTGTTGTCGGCTTCCCCCCCCCATAAATTCACTGAAGACTTCCTCAAAAATGTCGGAAAAACCCCCACCTCCCGTAGAGAAATGGAAATCAAATCCTGGTCCTGCACTCCCACGAGCTCCGCCCCCACCAAATCCACCTGCGGCAGGATCAAAAGCCGCATGCCCATAACGATCGTAAGCGGCTCGCTTTTGATCGTCTTTCAGGATTTCATAAGCTTCATTGATTTCCTTAAATTTTCTTTCAGCCTCTTTATCTGATTGATTTCGATCAGGGTGATATTTCATCGCAAGTTTACGATAGGCTTTTTTAAGGTCGTCTGCAGAAGCACCCTTGGAGATGCCAAGCATTTCATAATAATCGCGCTTTTCTGTCATTGTTTTTCTTCCAGAAATAGGGAAAGAGAGGCCAAAAGATCAGTTCTTCTGGCCTCAAAAGGTTTAGGCTTTTGGCTGTTTATCGTCTTTCACTTCTTCGTAATCTGCATCAACGACATCGCCTTCAGCTTGTTGAGCAGCTTGAGGTTCGCCTGACGCAGCAGAAGCCGCGCTTTCAGCTTGGGTTGCTTTGTAAATAGCCTCGCCAAGTTTCATTGACGCTTCCATCAAAGTTTGTGTTTTCGCCTTGATGGCTTCTTCATCTTCACCTGTTAAGGTCTCTTTTAGATCCTTAATCGCGGTCTCAATAGCCGCTTTTTCATCGGCAGAAATTTTATCACCATATTCTGAAACATTCTTTTCAGTGGCATGCGCAAGGCTTTCTGCATGGTTTTTAGCTTCAATCACGGCCCGTCGCTTTTTATCTTCTGCTTCATGAGATTGAGCATCTTTTACCATTTGCTCAACTTCAGTATCACTCAATCCACCAGAAGCTTGAATACGAATTTGTTGTTCTTTTCCAGTGCCTTTATCCTTTGCCGAAACATTCACGATACCGTTGGCATCAATGTCAAATGTCACTTCAATTTGAGGCATTCCTCGGGGTGCGGGCGGGAGACCAATCAGATCAAACTGACCTAAGAGCTTATTATCTGCCGCCATTTCACGTTCACCTTGGAAAACACGAATGGTCACAGCTGTTTGATTATCGTCGGCCGTTGAAAAGACTTGGCTTTTCTTGGTTGGAATGGTTGTATTTCGTTCAATCAAGCGCGTAAAAATACCCCCAAGCGTCTCAATCCCTAAAGAAAGTGGGGTCACATCAAGAAGAAGAACGTCCTTAACATCCCCTCTTAAAACACCTCCTTGAATTGCCGCACCTATCGCCACCACTTCATCAGGGTTCACCCCACGATGTGGCTCGCGCCCAAAGAAGTTTTTAACTGTCTCAATGATCTTCGGCATACGTGTCATACCACCCACTAAGATGACTTCTTCAATTTGCCCAGCCGTTAAGCCCGCATCTTTGAGGGCCGCCTTACAAGGCTGAATCGTCCGCTCAACAAGATCGTCGACTAAAGACTCAAGTTTTGAACGTGTCATTTTAATGTTGAGGTGCTTTGGACCTGAAGCATCTGCCGTAATGAAAGGCAAATTAATTTCGGTCTGAGTCGCGCTTGAAAGCTCAATCTTTGCTTTTTCAGCAGCCTCTTTAAGACGTTGTAAGGCAAGGCGATCTTGACGTAAATCGATGCCTTGCTCTTTTTTAAATTCATCCGCAAGATAATCGATAATTTTTTGGTCAAAGTCCTCACCGCCTAAGAAAGTGTCACCATTCGTTGATTTAACTTCAAAAACGCCATCACCGATCTCTAAAATCGAGACGTCAAAGGTTCCACCGCCTAAGTCATAAACAGCAACAATACCTGTGCCTTTTTTCTCAAGACCATAAGCAAGAGCAGCTGCTGTTGGTTCGTTGATAATCCTTAAGACTTCAAGACCTGCAATTTTACCTGCATCTTTAGTGGCTTGGCGCTGTGCATCGTTAAAATAGGCGGGAACGGTGATAACCGCTTGAGTGACCTTTTCGCCGAGGTAATTTTCGGCTGTTTCTTTCATTTTTTGCAAAATGAATGCACTCACTTGGCTCGGACTATAATCTTTTCCGTGGGCTTCAACCCACGCATCGCCTGTCTCTGAATTAATAATTTTATACGGAACAAGTGCTTTATCTTTTTGCGTCGTTGGATCGTCATACCGACGCCCAATCAAGCGCTTAATTGCAAACAAGGTGTTTTCTGGATTCGTCACGCCTTGACGTTTTGCGGCTTGCCCGACAAGACGTTCGCCGTCTTTTGTGAAAGCAACCATCGAGGGCGTTGTTCTTGCACCTTCTGCGTTTTCAATAACCTTTGCGCTACTGCCATCCATCACCGCAACGCAAGAATTTGTTGTACCTAAGTCAATACCTATTACTTTACTCATTATAACCTCTTTTGTTAGCAAACCCCTAAGATCTCAATCGAGCACCCTAAGGACTCCCATATAAGGACACCTTGTCCTTACCCTTCTTTTATAAAATATTTACACCACTTTTCGCAAGCATATCTTAACCAACCTCTTTAAATTTAGGTCTTTAAGAAATCTGAGTTGCCTCAAAAGTAATAACCTTGGTCTGGCAACTCAGTGAGCGCTTGCAAAATACTACAAGTCTAAATTATACACGCAACTATACCATGAGAAGATAACCTCCCTTTATTATTGTTATTCCTTAAAACGATTTAATTTTGAGCGCTCAATTGAGTCTTCAGTGGCCATCTTCCGACTCAATTATAGTATACCAAAAAAGACGCTTTTTTGGAAGAAAAAAGTAACACAAATTTCATGTTTTATATCTTTATTATTCAAAAGGTTATGAATATTTAAAATCCCTTAAAACGATGCTTATTTGCCTAAAATTGAGAGGGAGATAAGGTTTCAAATTCTCCCATATTTCAACTTAATTTATCTCTTCTTTTGATGATAATTTTAGATTTTAGAAATAATGTTATCTAAGTTATAAGGAGGAGAAAATGCGCATCACAAATCTTACCCAAAAAAATAAGAATGAAACATCTCTTTATCAAGACCCCTTTAAAATATTCAAATATGATATGGATTCTCTTTTTAATTTCTTTGCGAGAAACACAATTCCCTCATCCTTAAATTTAAGATTTGATATTTGCGATAAAGGGAAAGAAATTGTAATTATAACGGATGTCCCAGGTCTTAAAGAAAAAGACATTTCCATTAATCTTACGAACGATATTCTGACCATTCAAGGAGAAAAAAAGCGAGAAGAAAAACAAGAAAAGGACAATTATTATCTTCTAGAAAGAAATCACGGTTTCTTTTCACGCTCACTTCAACTGCCTTTTCAAGCGAACCCAAAAGATATCGAAGCAAATTTAGATAAAGGTGTGCTCACAATCACCATTAAAAAATTGCAAGAGGACCAAGAAAAAACCCACAAAATTGAAGTTAAAAAATCTTAACAATCATTTTAAGGCTTTCAAGTTTTTTAGTAATAAGCAACATTTCTATATTTAAAAAAGTGTGATTTAAAATCCTCAAACTTTGAAAAAAATAAAACCATAAAGAAAATATTTGACTTTTTAATAAAAAAAGACCTTTACAATGGTAATCATTTCTAACTTTTAAGATTCAATATGAACTTTTCAGATCTCGGCTTAGGCCAAAAAACCCTTGAAGGGGTTCAAGATGCAGGTTACCAAACCCCAACCCCTATCCAACAAAAAGTTATCCCTTATGTCTTAGCTCGTCGAGATCTTTTTGGCTGTGCACAAACCGGCACAGGAAAGACAGCTTCGTATACCCTTCCTTTACTTGATCTCCTTGAGAAAGGCCGCGCCCGCGCCCGTATGCCACGCATCCTTGTGCTTGCCCCAACACGTGAGCTTGCACAACAAATTGCCGAACATTTTGAATCTTATGGGAAACATCACAAAATAAACTTAGCGCTTATCATGGGTGGCGGCTCAATGATTCAACAAGAGCGCGCTCTTAACGGCAATCTTGATATTCTCATTGCGACCCCAGGACGTCTCTTGGACTTTGTTGAGCGTGGAAAGGTGATGCTCATGAGTGTTGAGGTTCTGGTCATCGATGAAGCTGATCGCATGCTTGACATGGGCTTTATTCCTGATATTGAAAAAATTGTTAAAACCCTTCCCGCTCATCGACAAACTTTGATGTTTTCAGCAACTGTGGCACCCGAAGTGCGTAAACTCGCTGACTCTTTTTTGCAAAATCCTGAAGAAATTACTGTTGCTGCACCGGCAACAACCTCAGCAAACATACAACAATTTTTAGTTAAAACCTCTCCTCTCAAAAAACGTCAAACCTTACGGGCGATTATTCAGAAAGAAGACATCAAAACAGCAATTATCTTTTGCAATCGAAAAAAAGACATTGCAACCCTTTACAGTTCTTTAAAACGGCATAATTTTAATGTAGCGAGCCTTCACGGGGACCTCACACAAACACTTCGATCCGAAACTTTAGAGGCTTTTAAAAGAGGCGATATCTCGTTTTTAATTGCAAGCGATGTTGCTGCTCGCGGTATCGATGTTGCAGACCTTCCGTATGTTTTCAACTTTGACGTGCCCACCAATGCCGAAGAATACGTGCACCGAATCGGTCGTACAGGCCGTGCTGGACGGGAAGGGAAAGCATTCACCTTTATGACGCCAGCAGAGCAATCTTACTTAACCTCTATCCAAAAGCTGATTAGCATGGAAATTCCTGGTTATACGCTAGAAGAAACTGACGATCAAAGCACTCATGCCGTTTCCACAGAAACTCGGTCAAGGAATAGAAAAAGAAATCAACAAGACCAAGAGAATAAGGCGCCTTCCAAGGATCAAGCCCCTAAAGTTCCAGCTTTTCAGCCTTCTCCCCCAAAACCTCGCGAGCCTATCATTGGTTTTGGAGACACACCGCCGGCCTTCATGAAAAATTATTTTCCAGATGTGCCTGCCGGGTTTGTAAGAAAAATTTAACTCTTTCTTTACAGTATTGGAACGATATTTAATTCTTGCATCCTTCTTCATGATGCCTCAAAAAGAAGAGAAATAGTTCATTCAGGGAGAACTTTTTAAAATGTCTAAAATCTCTCGCAAACATCTCCTCATTCTTGGAAGTGCTGGTGGTTTATTGGCTCTTATTTTTAGCCTCTTGTGGCTGTTTAAGTGGCGCTATCACGAGAGCACCGATGATGCTTATGTTGAAGCTGATATGGTCACCATTAGCGCAAAAGTCACAGGCTATGTCACGAAGATTCATGTCCAAGATAATCAAGAAGTTAATGCCCAAGCTTCCCTTATTGAAATTGACCCCGTTGATTTTCAAGCAAAATTTGATGAAGTTCAAGCAGGGCATCAGCAAACCGAAAGTGAATTCCTTGTTTTACAGCAAAAAATTTCGGAACAAAAAGCTGTTATTTTGCAAGCAGAGTCTGCCGTGATTAAAGCAAAAACCGAGATTTTACCAACAAAACGAGCTTTTGAAAGATCTCAAACGCTTAAAGCAAAATCTTTTGCCAGCCAAGAAAGATATGATCGAACGCAAGCAGATGCTCAAAAAGCAGAGGCCATACTTCAAGAAGCTCAAGCTAATTTAATATCAGCCCAAAAGAGCCTGGCCGTGCTTGAGGCCAGTACGGCAATTGTCAAGGCCCGTCAAGCACAAAGCCAAGCACAGCTTACGCAAGCAAAACAAAGTTTAAAGGATACAAAGCTAACGGCGCCGTGGGCCGGCTTCATTGGGAATAAAACCGTACAAGAAGGCCAACTTGTTAGGCCCGGACAATTTTTAATGATGATTGTGAGCAACAGACCCTTTATTCGAGCAAACTTTAAAGAAACCCAAATTACACGTATGAAACCTGGCCAAAAAGTGGAGTTGAAAGTTGATGCTTACCCAGGTCAGGTATTTTATGGCCGGATTGAAAGCTTATCTCCCGCGAGCGGTGCTGTTTTCAGTTTACTCCCTCCCGAAAATGCGACCGGAAACTTTACAAAAGTTGTGCAGCGCATTCCTGTAAAAATTCAACTTGAAGACACGCAAATTACGACAGGATTCTTACGTCCAGGTCTTTCAGCAATTGTAAAAGTATTTACAAAGGAAGATTAATAAACAACACTTCTCTCTTCAGCTGAAATCAACAACTAGAAATATAGGGAACCTATTTATTAATATATTTCTTTATCGAGCTGAAGAATATTTCCTTTTAATCTCCCGAACATGCCTTCGCCTTTTACAAGCGTTGCGCCTAGAAGGTCTGTCTTTGTCATAGTGTGCATAATTTGTCCTAAACTTGTCTCATTACATATTATGTCTACAGATTGTGGATAAATAATATACTCAAATACACTTAATGGTATTTCCGATTTAGGTAAAAATGTAGAGAAGTTCCTTGGTGTATTAATCATCACTACACTTCCATATTGGTTAACAGCGTCTTGTGTAGGCATTTCAGGATCTGACTTTTTTTCATCTATCTTGAAATATTTACCTGATTTGCTTGAAGTAGAAGCAAATAAATAATTTTTATAAGGCACAAGATTAGTTATCCTTTGGCCAAGCACATTATATTCTTCAGTTTCTATTTTTCCATGATAAGGGTGAAGAATATCTTCAGATAATTTTGGGAATTCAATTCCTCTACCTTTAGAACTCCAAGTCTTAGAATTTACGCCAAAAGACCAAATTTCGGACCACGGCCATATCCCTGCATAAATCTGCCCCCCTGAAAGTGCTATTGATTGCAGTTCTCTACCGTAATTCTTTACGCCAGGCGCCTCTTCTTGGAAGAGCTTAAGACCTTCCATAGGATTATACTGATACATATTCCCGCTGGGGTAATGCCCAAGCAGAACAGAGTCATAATAATTTACTAGAGAATAAAATTGAAAACTTACTTTTTGTGTATTTAGATGGATAGGCTCAATCTTCAAAGTTGAAAACTCGAAGGAGTAAAGATCTCCTCTATTGGTTGCAACTAATACTTTTTCCCCCAGTTCTCCATAACAAAGAGGCTGATTATTTGTATGATCCAAAGTAAATTTTATTTTTTCGTGAGGGGCGCTCCATGAACATCCCAAGAGTTTTATCTTCTGTTCTTGAGGGTCATAAAAAGTTGCTAATGCACCTTTAGTATTGCTGTAACTACTACATAATTGTAATCCTTTTTGTTCTTTTGAAAGCATCCTAGCTATTGAAAATTCTTCTCTCATTGTGATAGTTCGGGAGAGTTTTGGTTCTGATTGGTCCACTTTTGGGCTATGAACAAATTCGCTTGCTGCTTCGTCAAAAAAAGCTCTAAACTGAGAAGAAAATAAGGGCATAACTTCCAAGCCAAGAGATCGATGATAATGTAGTGTCGTACCGTAGCTCTCTTGAAAAGGATTTGGTAACAATTTAAGAAAAGTATCTCGAGGTCCGAATTCCTCTGTAACAAATGTATTAAATGTTCCTTTATTCTTCACAAGCGTATTACAAGAGTTTCCGAACCCGCTTCCCATGATAACTTTTTTATCGGCGCCAACCATTTCAAATAGTGAGCCAAATTCTTCCTGTAACTGCGCATATATAGTTATCTTACCAAGAGGGGTTTCTTTCTCCTCACAGGCATATAATTCTGAAATATTTATAAAATTAATCAGAAAAATAATAAGGGCACCAAATTTTATTTTTTTAAAAAAAAACAAGCTATTGTTGAATAACATTTTTAATTCTCGCCAAATTGATAAATAATTCGCCAAATTTTAAATGATACTGTTGGAAGCTGCAATAACAATTTTTACATCATTAAAAATTTAAAGAGGAATTGTCCTTATATGTTCTTTTCAATAATGATTTAAGTTATTAAAGGATGTATTAACATTTCTGAGAGGGAATTTTTTTTATGAGCCAAAATCACCCCAACAAGGTTTCCTCCCGGGAATGGTCTGGTTTTATTGCCATGGCATTTGGAATGTTTATGGCCATTCTTGATATTCAAATTGTCTCAAGTTCCTTAAGTGAAATTCAAGCTGGAATCTCAGCAAGTGCTGATGAAATCAGTTGGGTTCAAACATCTTATTTGATTGCTGAAGTCATTATGATTCCGCTTTCTGGTTATCTTTCACGCATTTTTTCAACGCGTGTAATTTTCTGCCTTTCATGTCTTGGCTTTACCCTTATGAGTTTATTGTGTTCTTTTGCGTGGAATATTGAATCCATGATCTTTTTTCGCGCCTTACAAGGATTTGTTGGTGGTGCAATGATCCCAACCGTTTTTGCTGCTGGCTTTATAATGTTTCCACCTCGATTACGCCCAACTGTTGGTGTTATCGTTGGGCTTGTTGCAACATTAGCACCGACTCTTGGCCCCACGCTTGGAGGCTATTTAACCCAGATCTTTTCATGGCAGTGGCTTTTTTTAATTAATATTGTGCCTGGAATTATTGTGACGGCCCTTGTCTGGCTTCTTGTTAATATTGATAAGCCTAATTTCAGTCTCTTGAAACGATTTGATATTCTAGGCGCTTTATCGATGGCCACCTTTCTTGGCAGCCTTGAATATATTCTTGAGGAAGGACCCCGCGAAGGATGGTTTGATGATACAATGATCTTGTTTTTTACAGGCGTCATGATTCTTGCAGGCTTAAGTTTCTTCTGGCGTGTTTTGACCTATCAAGAACCTATTGTTGATTTGAAAGCTTTTACGGATCGAAACTTTAGCATTGGATGCTTTTATAGCTTTACCATTGGTATTGGTCTTTATGGAACAGTTTATCTTATTCCTTTATTCCTCGCGCGTATCCGGGGCTATAATAGCCTTCAGATCGGGGAACTCATGATGGTCGCTGGTCTCTTTCAATTTGTTGCGGCCCCTATCGGGGGACAACTCCTCAAGCGAATAGATATGCGCTATATCCTTGCTTTTGGCATTGTACTTTTCTTCTTGTCTATCCATCTTTCGTCTGCCTTAACAAATCAAGCGAGCTTTGATGAATATTTTTGGCCGCAAGCTTTACGGGGTATCGCAATTATTTTTTGTTTCCTCCCCATCAATAACCTTGCCCTGGGAACATTACCCCCTGAACGCCTTAAAAATGCCAGTGGTCTTTATAATCTAATGCGTAATCTTGGAGGGGCTATTGGACTTGCTCTTATCAATACCATTCTCATTAGACGTCTTGATCTACACAAAGCACGTATTTTAGACAATTTGAAAACCGGCAAGATCCAACTTGAAAATTTTTTATACGGTCTTGAAACCAAATTTGCGGATCTTAATATCCAAGACGGAAATCGCGCAGCTTTAAAAAATCTTTCTAATCTTGTAGAACGTGAAGCCGGCGTTCAAGCTTTTAATGATTGTTATATTATTATGGGATGGCTTTTTGGCGCCTCTTTTCTTCTCATATTTTTACTGCGTAAACCTGACCAAACTTTTCAAGATAAAGTGGGACATTAATTTGCACTAAACAATCCCTACTTATCATGAATAGAACGACGCCCAAGTAATCTTAATGTTAAATTTCGGCCGCATCGTAACACAGGATATAAGCATCGTGAGAGACAAGGAGAAGAAAAAATAAAACTCGTAATCTTGTTAAAAGCATCGCTTTGGGTACTTAGTAAAGCAAGACGATGAATGCAATCAGCCCCAAAATAAACTTCGCCTTCCAATTTCAAAATCATCCCTTTATCAAGATTGTAACCTTTTTGGGTATATTCAGCGACAAGCTCAGGATGCTCACGTGCATTTAGTAAATCAATCGGCCCTATAGCCTCACGCAGCTTTACTAAGGTTACATAATTGGTACAGAAGGGACAATCGCCATCATAAAGGATATAATTTTTACTCATTAACGGTATCCTTGGAAATTTTCAGGTCCTGCATAAATCTCTTTAACACCTAAAACAGGATCTGTTACTTCAATTAATGTATATAAATATGACGCATCAATATTCTTAGTTGACTTAATATAAAAGCGCTTTCCCTGCCATTGGCCTGCTAACTCTGTTGGTTCCACTTCTGCTGGTGTTTCGCGTACATTGCGATGTGTTAAGACACGAAAGCTTGGATTCTTGAATCCATAAGGATTTAGCTCAATGTAATATTCTTGGGCTTTCTCATCCCATTCTAGTCGTGGTGCAAGACCACGGAACCCTCTTTCATCCTCGACAGATAATAAGCCGGAATGGAGAGGAACCATTGGCAAAGGAGGCCTAGGATAAGGCGGAACTGCCATAATTTGGCGATAAGTCCGTATTTCAACAATCTCAGTTGTGTGAGAAGCATCCCATGGAAGGCTATCAACTTGCCAAGACCCCATCTTCATGCGCATACGCGCGCTAGCATGAATATCGCGCATTTCCTGTTCTTGGCCAGAGGCACCCAAAACTGTATCAAGTACATCCGAAGGAAAAGCAGTGAATTTTACATATTGCCCTGGTGCATCTTCCTTAGTACGTACCTCAACCCAACCGCGGTAAATGGGATAATAGGTATGCTTGTCAAAGGGCCTCATTGCCCGATTCTCAGAATAAAAGGCCATGGAAGAAAAAGGGTAATTAAGATGTCTTTCTCCTAAAGAGAAAACAAAATTTGCGATGTAATATCCGAAAAAGACAGCCATAAAAGAATAAACTACACCTTTATAAGAACGTGATATTCCTTTTACTGGAACCCAACCTTTACTGAGATTTAATTGCTTTTCTAAACGCTGCAAAGCTGGAAACGCATGTTTTAATCGCGCTTGCGCTCCCAAGATTTTACGCCCAAACCACTCCCAGTCAATAGAAAGAAGGCATAAGGGTACCCATTGAGGGTGCCAAAATCGGAAAAGGTGCGTAAGTCCCATGATCTCTAAAAAGAAAAATAAACTTCCAACAATAGCGCGGATGACAGGATGGCGGATTAAAAAAATACAAAAAATTGTTGAAAATTGAGCACATAATTGAAAAACACCTGCCGTCTTGTAGACGAGTGGTTCCTGCATTAACCACTCCGCTATTGCTGGAGGATCAAAGCGTGTAAGCCCCCAAGCAACAGCAAGCGAGTTACGTAAATTATCTGATAAGGCCCACCAAAACCCATCGCCATTCTTCATCTTTTGGTAAAATGCAGCAAACATGAACATGTGGGTGGCAAGCTCAGCAGATAATACTGGCCACCAATAGCGCCCATCAAAGCGACCGACTAATTCTTTTCGGCGCCAGATATACTTATTAATAAGCGCATCTACTGATAGCACATCTCCAGAACGACCAAACATGAAAGCAAGGACCGCTAACAACTCAACATTAAATCCATGAGACCAGAAAGGGCCAAATGAACACATAATTGAAACAAATAGAGTAGAAGAAAGGGCTGCGACAATCGTTGACACCCGCGAAAATACCCCTAAGAACATCATTATAATTGATATTTTAGAGAGCTGATATACGCCAACGACAAAATCTTGTGATGGAATTTCTCCCGTAAAATAATTGAAAATTTTTACAAGACCTTTTGGTGTCCATCCCCAAGTCTTTAATGATATACAATAAGTGCCCCAGCGGTCGGCACTACCAACCAATTGTATTGTATACCACAAGGCAACTGCAAGCACCATGCGAGCGATCGCTGCATTATAAGCCCCCCCTTTAAGAAAAAGTACTCTATCCATGAAACCACTAGTTTTTAAGTTCTTCACGAAACTTTGTGATTTAGATTTAGTTAGTTTAGACACTTCAACCTCTCCCCAGGCTATAAAAGGAGCTTTTAACATAACTTTTGATTTAAGGATAGCACCTTAACATTTAGAAAATACTATAGACAATTTTTCCGTTTAAAATTAAGTACACTAAACAATCCCTACTTATCATGAATAGAACGACGCCCAAGTAATCTTAATGTTAAATTTCGGCCGCATCGTAACACAGGATATAAGCATCGTGAGAGACAAGGAGAAGAAAAAATAAAACTCGTAATCTTGTTAAAAGCATCGCTTTGGGTACTTAGTAAAGCAAGACGATGAATGCAATCAGCCCCAAAATAAACTTCGCCTTCCAATTTCAAAATCATCCCTTTATCAAGATTGTAACCTTTTTGGGTATATTCAGCGACAAGCTCAGGATGCTCACGTGCATTTAGTAAATCAATCGGCCCTATAGCCTCACGCAGCTTTACTAAGGTTACATAATTGGTACAGAAGGGACAATCGCCATCATAAAGGATATAATTTTTACTCATTAACGGTATCCTTGGAAATTTTCAGGTCCTGCATAAATCTCTTTAACACCTAAAACAGGATCTGTTACTTCAATTAATGTATATAAATATGACGCATCAATATTCTTAGTTGACTTAATATAAAAGCGCTTTCCCTGCCATTGGCCTGCTAACTCTGTTGGTTCCACTTCTGCTGGTGTTTCGCGTACATTGCGATGTGTTAAGACACGAAAGCTTGGATTCTTGAATCCATAAGGATTTAGCTCAATGTAATATTCTTGGGCTTTCTCATCCCATTCTAGTCGTGGTGCAAGACCACGGAACCCTCTTTCATCCTCGACAGATAATAAGCCGGAATGGAGAGGAACCATTGGCAAAGGAGGCCTAGGATAAGGCGGAACTGCCATAATTTGGCGATAAGTCCGTATTTCAACAATCTCAGTTGTGTGAGAAGCATCCCATGGAAGGCTATCAACTTGCCAAGACCCCATCTTCATGCGCATACGCGCGCTAGCATGAATATCGCGCATTTCCTGTTCTTGGCCAGAGGCACCCAAAACTGTATCAAGTACATCCGAAGGAAAAGCAGTGAATTTTACATATTGCCCTGGTGCATCTTCCTTAGTACGTACCTCAACCCAACCGCGGTAAATGGGATAATAGGTATGCTTGTCAAAGGGCCTCATTGCCCGATTCTCAGAATAAAAGGCCATGGAAGAAAAAGGGTAATTAAGATGTCTTTCTCCTAAAGAGAAAACAAAATTTGCGATGTAATATCCGAAAAAGACAGCCATAAAAGAATAAACTACACCTTTATAAGAACGTGATATTCCTTTTACTGGAACCCAACCTTTACTGAGATTTAATTGCTTTTCTAAACGCTGCAAAGCTGGAAACGCATGTTTTAATCGCGCTTGCGCTCCCAAGATTTTACGCCCAAACCACTCCCAGTCAATAGAAAGAAGGCATAAGGGTACCCATTGAGGGTGCCAAAATCGGAAAAGGTGCGTAAGTCCCATGATCTCTAAAAAGAAAAATAAACTTCCAACAATAGCGCGGATGACAGGATGGCGGATTAAAAAAATACAAAAAATTGTTGAAAATTGAGCACATAATTGAAAAACACCTGCCGTCTTGTAGACGAGTGGTTCCTGCATTAACCACTCCGCTATTGCTGGAGGATCAAAGCGTGTAAGCCCCCAAGCAACAGCAAGCGAGTTACGTAAATTATCTGATAAGGCCCACCAAAACCCATCGCCATTCTTCATCTTTTGGTAAAATGCAGCAAACATGAACATGTGGGTGGCAAGCTCAGCAGATAATACTGGCCACCAATAGCGCCCATCAAAGCGACCGACTAATTCTTTTCGGCGCCAGATATACTTATTAATAAGCGCATCTACTGATAGCACATCTCCAGAACGACCAAACATGAAAGCAAGGACCGCTAACAACTCAACATTAAATCCATGAGACCAGAAAGGGCCAAATGAACACATAATTGAAACAAATAGAGTAGAAGAAAGGGCTGCGACAATCGTTGACACCCGCGAAAATACCCCTAAGAACATCATTATAATTGATATTTTAGAGAGCTGATATACGCCAACGACAAAATCTTGTGATGGAATTTCTCCCGTAAAATAATTGAAAATTTTTACAAGACCTTTTGGTGTCCATCCCCAGGCCTTTAATGATACACAATATAAATCCCATAAATTAGCTGTACCAACCAATTGTATTGTATACCACAATGCAACTGCAAGCACCATACGAGCGATTGCTGCGTTATAAGCCCCTCCTTTAATGAAGAGATATCTATTTATAATTTCAGCATTTTTTATTTTTTGGATTCCATTTATAAGCTTAAAAATACAATTATATGATTTTTGTTGAGCTAATTTGGACATCTGATTTCCCCTAAGCAGCAATATTATCAAAACTTTCCGCATGGGTTTTGATTGGGAAGGATTATTCTATAGTTTTAAAAACGTTGTAAAGTATAAAGTTATTAGGCGACTATTTTTGTAACACCTTACCCAATTTTTCGTCCTACTTATTGCTTATCTATCTGCTCTAATCAAAAAGAGCCCTCTGATGATCCAGAGGGCTTACACGGGGAAACTTGCTTATTACAAGCTACAATGTAGATATAGGAAGCCAAAAATAAGTTTCAAGGAGGGAAGTGTAAAATTTATTTTCTCGAACTCTGGCGTATAGCAGCTTCTACTGTATTTTCAAGAAGGGAAGCCACTGTCATGGGACCTATCCCTCCTGGCACGGGCGTAATTGCGCTCGCAACCTGAGAGACATTTTCAAAATCCACATCCCCAACGATGGTAACCTGCCCTTCCAGTCCCCGAATATGATTAATTCCAACATCTAAAACAATGGCCCCTGGCCTAACCCATTCTTTCTGCACAAGTTTAGGTTGACCGACAGCGGCTATAAGGATATCCGCAGTTTTTGTGATATCAGGAATATTCTGGCTCTTTGAGTGAAGGACCGTCACGCTACAGTCTTCTTTCAACAATAGCATTGCAAGAGGCCGTCCAACCAGAATAGAACGCCCGACAATAACGGCATGTAAACCTTGAATATTTTCCTTGTGATTTTTAAGCAATGTTAAGCATCCTTTAGGGGTACAAGGAATCATCGTTGGTTGTCCAAGGCTTAAAGTGCCTAAATTTTGGGGATGAAGACCATCAACATCTTTAAGAGGATCAATGGCCTGGATAAGCGTTAAAGCATCCAAATGTTTGGGCAAAGGAAGTTGCAAGAGAATTCCATGGATAATATCGGTCGCGTTCAATTGATAAATGAGCTCAAGAATGGATTCCTTTGAGGCTATGGCAGGGAAATAATACTCTTTAGAATGAATCCCTATTTCTTGGCATTGCCGACATTTTGAGGCCACATAACTCTTACTTGCAAGATTATCCCCGACACGAATGACGGCCAATCCAGGCGTAATATTTTTTGTCTTTTGTAGTTCTATGATGCGCGTTTTAAGATCGTTCTTACGTTGCATCGCCAAAGAACGACTATCCAGTAAAACAGGTGACATGAGGGTATGAATATCTGCTTAAGCGACTCCAATAAATTTCAAAACAAGCCTTGAAACAACATTCTGTATAAAAACAAGAATTAAAATGGCGATCATGGGACTGAAATCAAAACCACCCACTCCAGGAACAATCCGTCGAATTGGCGCCAACATTGGCTCTGTAAGTCGATAGAGAGCCTCTCCTATAACGGCAACGAACCGATTATATGTATTGATAATTTGAAATGAAATAAGCCAACTTAAAACAACACTTGCGATAAATACCCAAATATAAAGTTGAATAATAGTCCGTAAAAGCTCAAGTAGTGGAATGATAAGAACATCCATGAAAAAACCCCTATTTATTTTTACTTAAAAGTAGCGTTGCTCTTCAATAATGACAAGAAGAATCTCACCTTTAAAATTCTTCCTCACTATTAGAATACTAACTTAGCATTTCCATCTCAGAATTAATAAAACTCCGAAGAATTTGTACTCGATGCGCCATTTCATGCTCTTTTTTCTGCTGCTCTTCTGTTTCTTTCTGTTTTCTATCTTTAAGCTCTTGTTTGCGCTTCCATAAGCCCGGTAAAGATAGAAAAATATCAAAATTGCTTATTGTTTCTTCCGTTTCGATTTTTTTCTTTTTATCATGGGGACTTGACATACTAATTTTATGTTTCTGAGGCGTATCTCCTTTTAAGCCTAACTGATTTTTATGAAGGTTAGAAAATAAACTTAAAGGATCTGTACTGCTTATTATGATACTTCGACAATTTCTATCTAAGGAAGTAGAAAATTCCGTATAGCGCTCTACTATCACTTCCTTAAATATTTTAAGCATATGTTCGGTAAAAACAATCGTCGTCTCTGTATTCGTTGCTGCTTTATAAGGATAGCTCGTCAAAAGTAATGGATTAAGGATATCATCTATTAAAGAGCTAAGTTTTTTTGAGTCAGCTCCAATTAAACTGCTTATTTTTACTGCTTGATTTTCTCCAGGTAAAACGTCGAACGCTTTTGTTAGGAAAAGATTTCCTAAATAAGGAAGGACTTTAGAAGGTTCAATTTTTATCTCTTCGTAATATTCTGGAATCTTAATAAGGGGACGCGTTCCCTTAAATTTTTCGGTGATAACTTCATTTAAAAATTCTATCCACTTTGGCTTAAATGCCTCAATATCCAAGGTAAATTGGTCATTATCTTTTTCAGATACTTTTTTGGTAAAATCAAATTCCGGATTTTGCTCAATTTCTGCCAGCAGACGAGCAAATGTCCCAAGCACAACTTCAAGTTTTTCTTCACTAGTATAGGAAAGCTGTGGTTCTGACAATTCTTCCTGCTGTTTTGCTAATTCTTCTTTGAGGAAAATCTCTAAAGCTTCAAAATTTTTTCCGGCAGATTCTGTTTCAATTTTAAATTGTTTTAATGCTGCTTGGAAATGAGCTTTCAAAAATGAAGTTATTATTTCAATAGATTTAGCGTTGAATTTTTTTAAGGAATCTGGGCTTTGAACGCCAGACGTTATGATTGAGTCTATGTTTTCTGCTCTTAAGGACTCTAAAAAATAGTTCCGAAGTTTTTCATTTAGATTTTGCGCTAATTTTTTAACGAGGTGCCCGGAATTTTTCATTCCTAATTGAGACGCAAACTTTTCCTGAGCTTCCGCTTCATCAGAAACACCTAATACACGATAAAAAAGCTCAATAAATTTTTTATAAAATTTATTCACAGTGTCAGAAGTCTGTGCGTATTTATTTTGTAGCTTGTAGCGAAGAAGGAGCTCCAAAATTAAGCTTGTTTCTTTAACGGTTAACCCAAAATTCTTTAAAGCGTTTTGGATATCTTTAACTGAATTGATAGATGTTGATTCTTGAGAAATAGGAGGTGGAGGAGGTGGAGGAGGTGGAGGAGGTGGTGGACTACCAACCATTGGGCTATGATCCACTAGCTTCAAGGGGCTAGAGACAGTACTTTGGTCTTGTTTTGTTGAAAAAGATTTTTCTTTCTTTTTTAATAACTCTTCTAGTGGCTTCGTAGGGTCTTGGATTTTCCCTCCAAAAAATAAATCATTGAGCTTTTCTACAAGTGTTTTTCTCTTAAGTTGAGCTTTTTCTCGTTGTTCCCGGTCCAATTCTTTATTTTTAGCTAAACGTTCTTTAAACATTTGCCAGTAAGGAAGTGAGAATAAAAAAACAAATTCTGGAACTTCTAAGGGTGCAGTTTCGATATACCGTGTTCTATCAATACGCATTTGAATTTTATATCGATTCTTAAAAACAATTCCTTCCATAAGATGATATATTTCAGAAGATGTTTCTGCTTTTTGAAGAACCTCCTTTAAAGTTGGTTCGGTCCTCACAATTACTGAAACGAACCCAGAACTTGTACTTAAATAATCTTCGATAAGAAACTTAACATCTCTGTAAAAAGCTATAGCTGATTTCAGCGGAGAACCATTAAAATCTTGAGAACCAAGTTCCTCCATAATAGTTTCCATTATCCTACTATAAGTTCTCTTATCCTCCTCTGCTTCTTGTTTCTTCAGCTCTATAAGCTTGTCTTCTTCAGAGCAATTTTTTATTTCAGCTCTAATTCTTGCAAGAACCTCATCTTGAGAAGCTATATGAATAAAAAAATCAATTTTTTCTTCTTCGCTGTTTCCTGGCAATAACTCAAATAATCTAGAAATTAACCAAGGCTCGACTTTTTTGACTATTCCTTCAGTAGAAAGTATTTCTTCTGTAGATAGGATTGTTTTCAAAGGCACTGAATTATTTTCTGGCTCAGCCTCTAAGTTTAAATCCTTAGTACGCTCTGAACCATAAAGCTGCCCAATAGCAAGCACAATATATGGCTTGATTATTTCTTTTAATTTATCTGGATCAATATCTTGATTATTCCGCGCATTTATTAAAGTAGGAATTTTAAACGAAGGATCTAAAACAAGTAGTTTAAAAACCTGAGATAAGATTTCTTTCTTGTCTCCTGTCGAGAATTTGCCCTTAATGCTGAAAAGTGATCCGTTTTTAACACTAGAACTAATAGCGATGCTTGCATTTTGCTTTATTGACGAACTCAGTTCAGAATCAACTTCGTGAGTGAAACGATCTTCAATAATTTTATTTATAAAAGGACTAAGATCATTAGGCGTCGGAAGAGGTTTTTCCAAAACTACTTCACTTCCCTTTTCAATATAATCCGTTAAAAAATTTGCACGCCACAATTCATGAATAGCTTGTGCAAGCCTCTCAAAACCTTGATTAAAATCAACATCAGTCATGACAGGATGACGAGGTTGAATTAATTGCACTATATGTTTTTCAAACGCTTCAGGTGAGGTCTTATATGTTTTTATAATGAGATCATCAATGCGTTGAGACAACCTTTCAATTAATTCAGGAATCTCAGATATTCCTAATTGCGCCTCTTTAACAATTTTTTGAAGTGCTGCAAAAATTACTGATTTTCCAGATAATTTTATGCCGCTTGCTTGTAAGCTCTTTTCCAGCGCTTTTGCATGATTTTGTGGCAGCTTATCGCTTTTTGATTGTTGTGAAGGCATCTTAGGTAGCGGTGGAGGGCCTCCTGACCTCTCCTGATTCGGTAAAGGTAAAGCATCATTCTGATCAGTTAATGAATCAACTATCTCTTCCCAGACTAAGGGATTGGGCACAATAGATCTAGATCGAACATGCTTAGAGGCCGGCTTTTTAGGGGTATTTTTCTTAAGAGATGGGAGCAAATACGTCTTGCGGTCAAGACACTCACTCAAAGAATTTATCTCAAATAATATACTCTCTGCTTCCGATTGCTCTGATTCCACTTGCATTGGAGGCAAAAGTGGACTCCTCTCAGACTCAGGGCCATTCGATTCCAATAATAAACTCTTAAGCTCCTCACCGTCTTTTTCATCCTTTTCTTCTAAAAGAACTTCAGATACATCAACATCTAAATTTCCTGCTTCCTTAACTTCTTGATCTTCAAGAAATTTAACTATTTTTTGGCGTATTTCCTCTCTCTCTTTAACCATGTTGCTGGATGATACTTGCGGTTTTATGAAACCACTTATGTAAGAATGTAAGGGTGCTTGGCGCCCTCTTTCTCCTTTATTTTGCTCAACAGCGTCACTTTTCACTTCTTGCAAATTTTTAAGAATAAATTCTATATTTCGTCGTTCATATAAAAATGAAAAGATTTTTTTCCCTTCCGAAGAATAAAGAGGGCTTGGAACACTGACAGACTTTTTATCTGGCAACATACTTACACTTATTCTTTGATTACTCAATTCGACTGAAGGGAGCGTAACACTAAATTGCGTTAACATTGAAGAATTTTGGGTACTTAAAAGAGACTTTAAACTTTCCAATGATATTTGAAGATTCCTACATCCTCCTTTAAATGATGAAGACGCAAAAGATCCTGACGATTCTTTCCCTACGCCGATAAAATTTATAAGCTGTTGATTATCAGGATATTTAAAAAATATTTCTTCAAGTATACCATAAAATGAAGGGAAAAAATGTGACAACACTTTAATAAAAGAGGTAAAAACATTAGAAGTTAAAGTTTGTGTCAAAAAGGTATCATTAACAGCAAAAGATGGTTTAGAATAAAGCGCAGTCAACAAAAGCCCTGCAGTAAAAATTTTGCTCACTTTTCGAAAATTTATCTTTTTTCTTTTAGACATAAAATCTCGGACTTTAAACTCTTAAATTATTTAAAATTTACCATATATTTTTATGACTAATAAGAAAAGTATATTTTTCGATATTCGTTAAAAAAACCATTTATATTGCTCAATCTTTTCACCCATAACCTTAATTAATTGACAAAAAAACACTGTGGTGAAATTGAAAATTAAAAGGTTTAAACTTCTTGACTTTTAAGATCAGAACAAGCACTAATTTTTTTTAAATTAGTGCATTTCAATGATTACATTTCTTCTCTTTTTTACGTTTATTATCTCGTCTTTCCTATTTCTCATCTTATTTTCTTCTCCAGAGAACAAAAATGGACCCTTGATAAAGATATTTAGCTTTGGAATAGGACCTATCAGTATTTCTTGGCTTCTTAAAATTATTTTAACTTTTTTCCCTAGTAAAAATGATCTTTTTTATATTGGTATAATTTTGGCATGTTTTCTTCCTGCTCTCACATATTTAGCTTATAAAAAACAAGACTTACCTTTTAAATTCACATTTAATTATTTAGAAATAAAAGAAAAAATTAACTTTGAGCATGGGCTTGCTTTAATTTTTATGCTCATTATATGGGCCGCATGCTTTTTTCTTCCTGTGGAAGAAAATGATGCCCTCGAATACGCTCTGATGGCAAAAATAATTTATCGAGACAAAACATTAGCCTTATATCCTTTTTTGAACGCAGACTTTAAAACTGGATTTCAATCAAGTAGTTCACATCCTTTAGGCTATATAGGTCTTATTGTTTGGGATTATATAATTCAAGGAAATAGTAAAGGGGTTCTGTTAATGCGTTTTGTTAACCCTTATTATGCGACTCTTTTACTTTTTTTATTGAAGGAAATTTCTTTAAAAAAATCTTCGCATCTTTTTCTATTAACCATCCCTTTTTTATGGGTTATTTGCATACAATATCAAATTGATATTATGAGAATTTTCTTTTTTACACTTTCATTATTTATTTTACCAAAAGACATTAATAACATTAATTTTAAACAAACAATAATGATCATCCTTTCTGTGTGCGGAGCATTATTTTCTCATGCAATAGGGCTAATGATTATCTTCTTCTTACCTCTCGTAATTATTTTCAACCATCGTTTAAATTTTAAATTGTTATTTACAATTAGTAAAATCATCTTTCCTGCAATATTAATTGGTGGAGACAGGTACATATATAACTTTTTTAATTCAGGGTTACCCATCTCGGACAATAATGTTATCTGGAGCTTACCACAGATTAATGAAGCACTTGACCTAGTATACCGCAGAAATATTTATGATTTTCCCAGAAAATTATTTTTAGGCTTATTTCAAGGTTTTACAAAAATTCATTTATTTGGCCCAGTATTTATTCTTGCATTAATATCCTCATTCACGATGCTCCGAACTAAAATGGTTCCACAGAACTATAAAATTTCTGCTCTCGTTTTTTATACTTTTCACGGCATTGCCTTACTTTCTATGATATTCGGCAGCACTCTCATGATCAAAAATCCACGTTATTTTTTATCAATGACTCCTCTGGCTGCCTATATGAGTTCATATATCCAACTGCCTAAGTACAATTATTTATTTAAACATCTGCTCCGACTCAGTGTTATTCTTTTCTCTCTAGCTTCCATGCTGAGGCCGATTAATTCCTTAATGCGTGTAAAATTTCAGCCTCTTCCCACAAACGAATTTAATCGATTAACTCAATTAGACGCTCCAGAGATTCCAATATTGAAATTCATAAGAGCTCTTGAGACCTCAAAGAAATTCCTTGTCTTTGAACAAAATAAATTCGCTTACTATACTGATAAGAACTATGTTCGGGACCTTGATTCAAGCTTAATGGATTTTTATAAATTAACGAGTATTGATGATAGTTTCAATTTTCTCATCAATAGAAATATTCGCTATATTTACCTCACCCCTTACATACCCGCGACTTTTTATAATTCTATCGCTATGCAATTAGCTAGCGATCCAAGATATTTTAGGCTTCTAAGAGATCTAAATGGTTATCGTTTATTTAAATTAGAAAAAAGATTTTTCAAAAAAATAGAAGAATTTTTCCCCACTCATAGTTCATTAAAAAAGAATTTAAGCATTCCTTATTTTTTCTCTTCATCAGAGATAAAACCAGATTCTCAGTTTTCTCCACCTATCTCAATTGAAACTAATTATTTTGAAGAAAAAATTATTAATTTTAAATTCAATTTATTAAATAAAAGCAAGGAAGCGCAATTTGAAATTTTTGTAGTAGGAGAAGGAATGCTGAGTTTTTCAATTAAAAACTTAAATGGAAAGGCGTCCCAGAATGTGTTAAGAGCTGTCTTAGAGGGAAAACCGAAAATGCTAACCTTTCAAGTTGCCTCAGAAAATATTGTTGAAATTACCTGTACAGTTTCACCTCGAAGTAGAATTTTGATCAAAAAATGCGCGTTAATCACATTTTCTTAGCTCTGCAAAAATTTAAAAATGTTATTTTTATCATCCTTGGAAATGGTTGCGGGAAAGGAATCAGTGCACTTGGTTCTCTTCTTGTAGCAAGATTATATGCCCCCAAGGAATTTGGTACCCTTTCCATATACTTATCAATTTTTATGATTTGTTCATGCTTTGTCACCCTTCAATTAGAAAATGCCGTTGTTTTTGTTAAAAGAGAAAGTGAAGCTCAGAAAATTGCTCTCACCGCTTTGGTAATATGCAGTATGATGAGTATATTCACAGGAGTTTTCCTGCTTTTTGTTTCATACTGTTCGTCCAAATTTAATTTCCAAATACCGAACTATTTGTCTTTAATCTTAATATTTCATTTGATTGCTTATGGTTACCATGAAATTTTAATAAATTGGTCGCTCCGAAAAATGAAATTTAAGCTGATTGCTACTTCGCAAATAATTCTACATTTTTCTCTTATTAGCATACAAATTATTCTAGGCTATTTGAAATACAACACAGCCATCCATCTTATTATAGGATTTATGGGTGGTTATATGTTCTCTTTATTATACCTAGGTATAAAAAATAAGGCATTGTTAAAAACAAATTTTTACATCAATTTTTCATTAAAGATTTTGAAAAAACACATGCATTATATTATTTATTCCGTGTTTCCTGCTCTACTTGATCAAATTAGGTTAGCGACCCCCATCTTTTTGCTCAATAAGTATTTTAGTTCAGATGCTGGAGGATTATTTTTTCTTTCTTTGAAAATCTTAAATTTTCCACTTACACTTTTCGGTAATGCTTTTTCAAAAGTTATATTACAAAAATACTCGCATAATTTTAATAAACATCATTCAATCAATGAGATTACTAAAGAATTTTTTCCAATTGTACTTACATGTGGGTTTGTTTCGTATTTAAGTATTTTAATTTTGGGAAAAAATTTCTTCCTAATTATTTTAGGAGAAAATTGGGTTAACATTATCCCAATCATTTCCATTCTTTGTTTAGGGGTTTGCGCTGAATTTTTTGCACTACCCTTTTTAAATATTTTTAGTGTTGTTAAACAACAAAACATACTAGGTATCTGGAAAGCTTCATTTTTAATCGTAATGATATTAGGCTTGTACTTAAGTTTAAAAACTTCTATGTTAACTGTATTTTTATGGGTGTATAGCCTTATAAATACTGTCTTATATATTATTAGTTTCCTTTTAAATATTAAAACCGTAAAATTAGTTGATTTCAAAAATGACTGAAATATTCATATACTCTTCATTCAAAATATTTATTACTTATTTTATTTCTCCTATTCTAGTACATTTTTATGTTAGGAAACTACTAAATGTTAGAGAAGAAATTTTAACTCTTGTTATTTCCATTTGCATAGCTCCAATAATGATAAGTTGGCTTTTTTCTATCATGTTGAGGTTACTACCAGGCTATACCCTCACTTTTTATCTCATCATGGTTTATATTTTTGTTTTAGCTTGTACCCTTCCCATAAAAAATAGTTTGCGAGATTTATTTTTTGAATTCATTAGTCATTTTAAATTTCATCATTATAATTCAAAAAAAACAAATAATTATGACAGAAAATTATACTGGTTATTAGTTTTTTACATATTATTAATTGTTATTTATTTCTTGTATATACCTTTACTAGAGAATGACCCACAAGAATATTTCCACCTAGCCAAGTTAATACTTATGAGAAAATCACTCGATTTTTATCCAATTCTTAATGGCAGTGAAACAAGAGGGTTTATTGCTCCGTGGACACATCCCATCGGTTATCCGATATTTCTAGCCTGGAATATGCTTAGCCTCCCTTATGCTCTTGGATGCTTACTTGCTAAGCTTAGTTCACTGTATTTTAGCATTATCATGCTGGTTTCTCTTTACCTCATAAGCGTAAAAGAAAATCTTCAATTAAAACACTTGGCTGGGATTTTATTCTTGTCCACTCCTATATGTTTTTATGAAAGCTATATTTGCCATATAGATTCAATTCGCATGGTACTTTTTCTTGCCACTATTATCACTTTATACTTACATAGTTTAACTCTAAATTACCGATCAGCACTTCTCGTAGGTGTTACAACTGGACTTTCTTGGTTTGTACATAGCTCTGGTTTATTAACACTTATAATCGCACTTGGAATTAATCTACTTTCCACTCTCAGAAAACCCAAAAAAACCTTTATTTATTCAGGAATTATTATTGTAAGTTCAACCCTCTTAGTTACATTTGATTTAATTAATATATACGCAAAGTTAGGAAAATTTATTGGCGATTTTGATAACATTAAAATAATTCGCTTATTGAATGAAGATTTCAAAATATTTGTAGGATTAAATCGCGGCATTCACAATATGAAAGAAGCCTTTACATGGGGTTTGGGAAAAGTATTTTTCCAATACAACACATACGGAGCCTCTTATATCTTTTTTATCATAGGAGCTATTATACTTCTTTTAAAACATAAAAATGTTTTGAAATATGTAGACTTTTTTAAATTTAATACACGCCTAACATTAACCCAACATTTAGGACTAACCTGTCTACTTTTTTGGGGAGGAGTAATATTAAGTGTATTTTTAGGATTAACGATATTTACGGTTAATCCTAGATATCTTCTGCAAATTCAACCCATTATTTGTTTTATAGGGGCATCAGGCATTAGTACTTTCCTGTTTAAAATGAAAAAAAATACTTTATACGTGTTTTCATTGTTATGTATTTTGTTGTATTTTTATCCTATTTATACTTATTTACATCCTTTTAAAAAATTAGAAAATTTCGATTTTACCTTAAGTGATGAAAAGAAATTTTCTAAATTTATAGATTCCCCAGCATTAGAGACTATAAAACTAATAAACAATGTAAGAGATGAGGGAAAAATTCTTACCTTGAGGCAAGCCGAGTTTCTTACATATTCAAACAAGGAAATTATTCATGCATACGATGAAAGAACAGTAGCTATCGCTAAGGCAACTTCGACAAAAGAAGTGCTAGATATTTTAAATAATCTGAAAATACATTATATAATGTCATATCATTATAATGATCCTGTTTATTATGCGACGCCTTTAAGATATATACTAGAAAATAGTAATTTAACTGAGCTAATTTATTATAAGGCTGGAATTTTTTTATATAAATTACGTGACTTAAAACAGGCCCCCCTCCCACTTTCAGATTTCTTTCCAAAAACTCACTTGCTTGAGTTTCAGCCTATCTCGCACAATAAAAACTTTACCTTTTGGGTGTCACATGTCGATGCTCATTTGTACCCTTACCTCTCTCCCACAAAATGCTTAAAGAAACCTTTAGAGAACTTGGAAGGGTATTATACAAATAAATTAACTGTTGAAATCGATTCTCTAAAAGAAACTAAATTATCTTTAAACATCGTTTATTTTAAAGAATCATTTTATAGTGATTTCAATTTTTTCAAATTACCCACTTCAATAATTCAGGAATTTTACTTAAAAAAGGGAAAAAATAGAATCGTTGCAAGATTTAATAATAATGAAGGACCTTTTCGACTAATTTTAAAAGCAAATGAACAAGCATCTTTTAAGGTTGAGCAAGCAAGCCTAGAACAAACTTACTTATCCCCTCCTTTTAAAATTAAGGCAAATAACGAAAGTGCTCCTCTTTTCATAAAAAATAGATATATTCTTTCAAAAAATGACGAATTGTTTGAAACTCAAACGGGTGAATTCTTAAATGCTAATATATTTATTAATTCAGGCAAAAAATTAAGTTTAGAAGTAGAAGGCGAAGGACTGTTTTGTATAGAATATGATAACCTTGGTTTTTGGTCTACTCTTCCATTCTTAAAAAAATCTTTTTGTTTTGGTTTAAGTTCTGGCTATAAGAGTATTGCTATTACATACAAAAACCCATCGTACTTAAAATTCATTTTACAACCTGCAAATGAAACTGTACAAAGATGTTGGGTTAAAATGCGTAACGTTATTTTACACGATTAGAAGTTATAAATTATGTGCGGAATCTTTGGATTTAAAATAGTTAAAAATTCACAATTTTTGCAGGATGAAGAATGGAAATCTTTATTGCGCAAATTATTTTTTCTCTCCCAATCACGCGGGAAGGAAGCATCAGGATTAGCAATTCTCAGATCAAAAGAGATTTCTATTCTCCGTTCAAATCAACCAGCTGAAGTTTTACTCAAAACGAGCGCTTATAAAGATTTGCTTAAACCTTCCCTGAACGTAACAGATGATCTGGTCCTTATGGGACATACCCGTCTGGTTACAAATGGAGCAGCTTCATTTTTAGAAAATAACCAACCGGTTAATCGAGATGATATAACCTTAATACATAATGGGATTATATGTAACTTCGAAGATCTATGGAAGAAATTGGATTCAAGTTCTTTTAAAAGAAAAACCGAGTTAGATTCTGAAGTCATAGCAGCATTTTTGAGAAACGAGTTGAATCATGGAAAAAGCTTAGAAGAAGCTGTAAAATCATTCTATAATGTACTTGAAGGTGATGCTTCTATAGCTTGTCTTTTTAAGGACAAAGACGTACTTTTGCTTTCAACAAATACAGGTTCTCTTTATTGTGCTCGCTCATTAACAGAAGATTCTTTTGTTTTTGCTTCTGAAAAAGGTATCTTAGATAGATTGCTTGCAACTTCTTTGGCTCAACGTATATTTAAAGGTAGCCAGATACAGCGGTTAAGTCCTGGGGAAATTTTACAAGTTAGCTTTACACAGCAAACCCCTTCTCCTCAAGAATTAAGTTCCATTAAAATTAAAACTGAAAATCCCATAGAGAAATTAAAACGTTGTTCAAAATGTATTCTGCCAGAAACATTTCCTGGTATCGAATTTGATAGCTCCGGCATATGTAACATTTGTAAAGAATATATTCCCTACGTAGCATATGGAAAAGATAAGCTAGAAGATTTATGTTCTAAATATCGAAAAAAAGATGGAACACCCGATTGCATTGTCGCTTTAAGCGGGGGACGAGATAGCAGCTTTGCTCTTCACTATCTCAAGAAAGAAATGGGGATGAACCCTATAGCTTTTACCTATGACTGGGGAATGGTTACAGATCTTGCAAGAAGAAATATTTCTCGCCTGTGTGGCCAGCTAGGTGTTGAACATATTTTAGTTTCTGCAAATATTCCTCAAAAAAGAGAGTTTATTCGACAAAATGTTCAAGCTTGGCTGAAGGATCCTCAACTGGGGATGGTGACACTTTTCATGGCTGGAGATAAAGAATTTTTTTATCATTATCGCAAGATAAAACAAGACATGAACATTGATTTAGTTTTCTTCGCAAGTAATAGATTAGAGCAATCAGGTTTCAAATCTGGATTTTGCGGAGCTGTTGAAAAAAATGGTTGGTTTGCTTATGTGCCAATAGCTCAAAAATTAAAAATGTTGCGTTATTTTGCTTTAAACTTTTTAAAGAACCCCGCGTATATTAATAAATCTTTATTTAATTCCTTGTTCTCATTTTATTGTGCCTATGTTTTAAAACATGATTTTCGTGTTTTTTTTGATTATATAGCATGGGACGAGAAACAAATAATGGATGTATTAAAACAAGAATATAATTGGGAAATGGCTGTTGACACGAGTACTTCATGGAGAATTGGTGATGGCACTGCAGCCTTTTATAATTACATTTACTATAAACTAGCAGGCTTTTCTGAACATGATACTTTCCTAAGTAACCAAATTCGTTCTGGAATGATTAACCGCGACGAAGCCTTAGAGTCAGCACAAAAAAACAATGTAGCTCGTCTGGATTCAATACATGAATATGCGAGTTTAATCGGTTTTGATGGGAAAGAGCTTATCAAAGCTGTTGAAAAAGCGAGACCTCTTTATGCTATTTGAGTTTAGTTTAACCGCTTATCAAAAATTATGTTTGAGTCTTATGGAATTAAAGCGACCAATCATAAGGTTTGATGAGCTGTTCTCTCAAAAATACGACGCTTCTTCTCCTTATATTATTTTAAGGCATGATGTTGATCGTTGGCCATTAAATGCATTAGAAATGGCTAAGTTAGAAAGTGATTTAGGTATTCGCTCAACTTATTATTTTAGATTTATTCCCAGCGTTTTTAAAAAGGAGATTATTTCTAAAATTTCAGAAATGGGACATGAGATAGGGTATCATTATGAAACTTTATCGAAAGCCAAAGGCGATCCTTATAAAGCTATAAAGATATTTAAAACAGAACTTAGCGAACTTCGATCTATTGCCCCAATTAAGACCGCTTGTATGCATGGAAGCCCATTATCCAAATTTGATAACAGAATAATTTGGAAGCATTTCAATTTACAAGATTATGGAATTCTTGGAGAACCCTATTTAAGTTTAAACTATAATGAAATAGAATACTTTACTGATACTGGACGGTCATGGAATGAGACAAGAACTAATTTAAGAGACCGTACGAATCAAGTAAAAGATAAAAATAGCGTTTCTATTCAAGGCATTGATGATTTAATCACGCTTTTCAAGAAGACAGATAAACCTATTATTCTTCAGACCCACCCTGAGAGATGGAATCAAAGAACTGATAGATATCTTGCATATCTTCTTTTTGATTATATGGCTAATGGAATAAAATTAGCTTTATCTTTTGTTCGATAATAAATAAAGGTTAAAAATGAAATATATTTTACGCTCTCTTTTACGCTCAACTGGATACGATATTTTTCGGGTAAAGTTTCAAACTCATGAAAATTGTGAATACTCAACAATTACTCCTTATGCAAGTTACTCGCCTTGGCTAAATGATACTAATTTTCAATCTGTTTACCAAATTGTTAAGGCTAATACTCTTGTAGATGTTTACCGTTGCTATGAACTTTGGCAAACTGTTGCACAATCACAGCATGTTGAAGGGGATATATTAGAAGTTGGTGTGTGGCGAGGAGGGACAGGTTGCTTAATAGCTAAACAAGCGCCCAATAAGACTGTCTATTTATGTGATACTTTTGAAGGCGTTGTAAAAGCAGGAGAAAATGATTCAGGGTATACAGGTGGAGAGCATGCTGATACTTCTCAAAATATAGTAAATAAACTTGCAGATACTTTAAATGTTAAAAATATTTCCATATTAAAAGGGATATTTCCTGAAGAAACGGGGCATAAAATTAAAAGCAAAAAGTTTTCTTTTTGCCATATCGATGTTGATACTTATCAATCAGCGAGAGATACCTTTGATTGGGTTTGGCCAAAACTAAGCACAGGCGGTATTGTTATATTTGATGATTATGGGTTTTATAATTGTGCTGGTGTCACGAAAATTGTTAACGAAGAACGTGGTAAACCTAATAGAATTGTACTACATAATTTGAATGGTCATGGAATTATCATAAAAATTTAAAATATCCTGTATTTATGAATAAGAAGAAACGTATCCTATTAACTGATGTTTCTAGTTACAAAGCAATTACAATTGCAACATTTATTAAAAAATTTTATAAAAATGTTGAAATTTTTACTTGTGATACTAGATTTCTAACTCAATTTGTACATACTAGATTCACAGATAAGCACTTTTTTATTTCGCATAATTTAAGAGACCCTATAAATTACTGTAACCAAATAGCCACTATAATAAAAGATAACGCTATTGACATCCTTATCCCCACAAATAGCTCAGAGATAAGGCTCATGTTGCAAAAGCGTGCGCTATTTAAAAATACTCTTAATTACATAGGTACTTTAAGTTCTTTTGAAATTCTTGATCAAAAGAATCAATTAAATCATTTTTGCGTCACTAAAGGCATTTCTGTGCCTAAAATTTTTGATAAAGCAAGTGAAGCCACTTTTCCTTGTGTTGTAAAACCCACAAATAAATCAGCATCTGAAGGAGTCAAATATTTTTTCAATCAAGAAGAGCTCGTAACCTACTTGAAAGATAAAGATGTCAGCAATCTTATGATACAAGAGTATATTACCGGCATTGGTTGTGGTTATTCTATCTTTGCAGAAAAAGGAAAAATTCTTATAGAAAATGGTCACTTAAGGTTAGCTGAACACCCTGTTACAGGCGGCTCAAGCGTTTATCGAGAAAGTATTATTCTTCCTGAGATGAAAGAATGTGTAGAGAAAATTATAAATCCGTTAGCTTGGTCTGGGTTTGTAATGTTTGAATTTAAGCTGACAAGGGAAGGCAAGCTTTTTTTGATTGAAGCAAATCCTAGAGTTTGGGGGTCAATTAATCAAGGGTTAGCGAGCGGGGTAAATTATTTAAAGCCCCTCTTAGGAGCGCCTGATATTTTACCACCTGAAAATCCAAAAATAAAAACTTATTTATCCCCCCTTATCTATAAATCTTTTCTAGGGTATATTTTCAAAGGAAAAATAAAACCTTTACTTATTTTTCTAAGGAATATTTGTAGCAACAAAGCAGATGTTTCATTAATAAAAGATCCTTTGGGATTTTTCTCCTTACTATTAAGAATATGAAAAAGAAGCTTAATGTTATAGATTTAGATGAAACCTTAATTAAACTAGATTCTTTAAGGTACTTGATTTTAAAATGGCAGCCTAGGCTTGAACTCATATTCTTTGCAATTCTTAGAATTTTAAAATTAAAAACTAGGGCAGAATTTTGTCAGAAAATTATTTTTCTTTATCAAGATTTTTTGCATGACCACAAGCAAGTCGATAATTTTGTTAAAATGTTGTTATTGCATTTGAATAAAGATATTTTAGACATTGTACATCACCATACAGATGAAACTACTGAAAATATCATTATTTCTGCTTCTCCTCATCAATATGTTGAAGTTTTTGCGAATAACCTTTCCATGAGAGGGTATGGATCAAAAATTATTGGACAGAACATTTTCCATTGTTACGGGGAACAAAAAATAAATTTTTTAATTAAAAATTATCCTCAGGAAAATTATGATTATAATCTGGCACTTTCAGACTCAAGCTCTGATATATTACTGTTGAAACTATTCAAATACTCATATATGGTGCGAGACAGTAAATTAATAAATATTGATGAATACCTTGATTATAAAAATTCTTAAAGCATTACCTCGAGCTATTAAAGATCCTAAAAGAGCCATTGAACTTTTTAGAAGAAGGGTTTTTCCTTTTGGATTAACACCTAAAGATTCTGAAGCTTATAGAATCGCAAGCTGGTCGTATGGAGATTTACCACGGGTTAATTTTAAGAGTATCTCTAAAGATCCAAAAGTAAATACTTTAACTTTACTTAATGTTTTTGATCGTACAGATGATTTATCTATTGATATTTTAGAATTAACTTACTTAATTTCATTAATCAAAATTTATAAAGCACAAAATATTTTAGAAATTGGCACTTGGGATGGAAATACAACCCTCAATATTGCCGCAAATCTTGATGAACAGGGTAAAATCGTCACGGTAGATCTTCCGCCAGATTCTAAGGGAGATTTTTCTTTAGAAACTCCCGATATGCTGAAAAATCTTACCGATAGGCATCAGCTAGGAATACAATACAAAAAAACAAAATTTGAATCCAAAATTAAGCAAGTTTATGGTGATTCTGCAGCTATTGATTGGAAAACTTTAGGGGGACCATTTGACCTTATTTTTATCGATGGTTGCCATGCTTTCAATTATGTAAAAAGTGATACTGAAAATGCATTATCTGTTTTACGTGAAGGAGGCACTATGGTTTGGCATGATTATGGTATGATTAAAGATGTTGGTCTTTACCTTGATCAACTTGCAAAAAAACTAAATATTGTTGTGTTGCGAGGAACACGTATCGCTCTTGCAACTTCTCTTTCAAAAAAAGAAATTCAAGAATCTTTAAAATATTCACAGAACTCCATTAAAGAGTAAATGAGCTTATCTTTATGGGAAAGATTCTATTTAGATGTTTTATTGTCTTTTTCTTTAGCTTTAAGCTATGTTTAAGTTCTAGCGTTCAATCATTTGCTAAAAATTGGCAAGACGTCCTTTTTACAAATTTCAATCTTTCAGGCAAAAAGTTAAAATTACATTCAGATGTTGCTTGGTGGTATTTTAGATGTAATAGTACTTATCAATTCCAAAGTGCTTCAATTGCCTTTTTATATTATTTACAAATCTTAAAGTGAATACATTATGTACAAAAATAAAAAAATAGCTGTTGTTGTTCCTGCATATAATGAAGAATTACAAATTGTAAAAGTAATAGAAACAATGCCTTCATGGATTGATGCAATAATAATTGTGGATGACTGTAGCACAGACCAAACTTATAAGATTATCACTCAGGCTAGCAAAAAAGACGAAAGAATTATTCCTCTTCATCATGACATTAACCAAGGTGTGGGAGGAGCCATAGCAACAGGATATAAGTGGGCTCGTGATCACAATTTTGATGCTGCAGTAGTAATGGCTGGCGATGCTCAAATGGATCCTTCAGACTTACCTCTTCTTCTCGACCCTGTTGTCAATGATGAAATAGATTATGCTAAAGCTAATAGATTAATTTATCCTAATGCCTATTCATTAATCCCCAAATCAAGATTTTGGGGTAATTCAATATTATCTCTTTTTACTAAAATCGCCTCTGGGTATTGGCATATCTCAGATTCTCAAACAGGATATACCGTTATAAATTCTCGAGCTCTTCATACGATTGATTGGGATCAAATGTACAAGCGTTATGGTCAACCCAATGACCTTTTAGTAAAGTTAAATGTATTTAATTTTAGAGTACGGGATATTCCTTTAAAACCAGTTTATAATGTTGGTGAAACCTCAAAGCTTAAAATTCGTAAAGTTGTTTTTACCCTTAGTTTTCTCTTGGTAAAATTATTCTTTTGGAGGCTTAAACAAAAATATATCATACGGGATTTTCATCCATTGATATTCTTTTATTATTTTGGGTTTATGTGGTTGTTTCTATTTTTTGGATTTTTTATTCGTTTCTGTTATTTGTGGACCATCAATAGCTCCATCCCTGAAATGACACTCATTTTAACGTTATTTAGCTTAGCCATAGGAACACAATCTTTATTCTTTGGTATGTGGTTTGATCAAGAAAATAACAAGAATCTACGGTAATTCTAGGTTGTATAAACGAAAGATATTAGGATTAGAAATTGCAACGCTCGCAAACCTAGCAAGTGTTGGGATATTAGGAATTTCAGGCATCTTCTTAAATATCTTAATAGGCTTGCATTATGGTCCTGAAGGTTTAGGGTTATTCAATATTATTATGGGGATATTTATTGTATTCTCTCAATTCTCCACCTTTGGACTGCATTTTTCTGTTTTAAAATGGACTGCCTCTCACTCACATAATAGTAAATCTATCAGTAAAATTTTGATAACTGGATTGATACTCGCATCATGTTCATTCCTTATTATATTAGTTCCCGCTCTAATGTTGCTATTGTTTATTGATAAGATCTTCCATATTCACAATATTTCTTATTCTTGGGCTCTTGCTCTCCCCGGTCTTTTATTTTTTACATTTAATAAAATTTTGCTTGCTTCTTTAAATGGACAAGAAAAGATGATCGACTATGCTTTATCTCAAAGCTTAAGATATATTATGCTTATTCTAACATTAGGCATAATTATTTATTTTAATTTCCCTAAAAAAATCATTCCCTTTATTATTACTTCTTCCGAAGCCGCAGTATTCTTCCTTTGCATATACTTTTTACGCAAACACTTGTGTTTTTTTAAATTTAAAGAACTGTTTTATTGGATAGTAAGACATTTTCATTTTGGATTAAAAAGTTTTTTAGCAGGTGCATCTGTCGAACTTAACTCTAAAGCTGATGTTCTTATTTTAGGCCTCTTTGTAAGTGAAAGAGAGGTTGGAATATATAGCTTTGCATTATTCATTATAGAAGGACTTTTCCAAATTATTGCTGTATTTCGAAATGAAATAAATCCTAAAATCTCTCTTCTCTTTTCGCAGAGAAAAATTTTCGAGCTTTCCGAACTGGTTACCTCAAAAAGTACATCTTTTTTTATTTACACGCTTTTAGCGACTATAATTTCTAATCTAATCTTTTATTTATATATTTGTTATTTTAAGATGGCTGATTCATTCAGAGAAAGTATATTTATATTGCTTTTGCTTTCTGTTGGTTTTGTAAGCGCAGCACGCTATATGCCTTTTCAATTTTTTGCGAATCAGATCAATAAACCTAAAATTCAAACAAAGTTAAATTTTAATATCTTAATAGCTAACTTATTTTTAAATTTTTTATTTGCACCTATATGGGGTATGAAAGGTGCAGCCATAGGAACTAGTATTAGTTTCGTTATTGCTTCTTTTCTTATAAGAAACCAGATTAAACTAACAAACAAAAAATGGGCAAGTTATAAAAGTATCCCTCAAATTTGAAATATTTTTATTATTTAACACCCTTTGGAATATCCTCTAAAATTTTTTGCAATATAAAGTTTCCTATCACCGGAGAAAAATGCGAATAATCAATCCACTTATCAGAAGAATTCAAAAGAAAACTAGATGTTGAAAGAAAACTCTCTGAAAAATCATGAAAGGCTATATTTCTGCTTTTCGCTAAACTACTAATTCTATTCACCAAAAGAGTAAGAGTATGGTCCAGTCCAAGTTTTTGATAGACTTCATACGTCTTTTTATGGAGAGGGGACATGTAAAGAGACAATCGAACTTCTTTATTTTTACAAAGAGTAATAATATCTTCTAGAATGCTCAATTGAACTAGGTCAATCTGCATTGTTTGAAGATTTTTCTCATAACTTTCTATAAAGCTATCTATTTCCTTCTTTGTTAAAGAAGGAGATGCATAAAACCCATTTTTCTTCCATTTTCCTAAAGCACTCTTTTCTGCTTTAAATTCTCGCCAAGAATCTCTCAATGTATCTAAGCTAAATAACGCTATAAAAAAAGCATTACATAGCTCTTGCGTTTCGCCAAGCTGTGTGTTGAACCCTTCATGAAATAATTTATTTCTGTCAAGCATCCATAAATCTAAACCAAGTATAATATGCTTAACACATGTAAAATTTATTGCCTGTTTTATGAACCCTCTTGCTTCCGTTAGAGTAAGACTTGAGACCCCAAGATTATAAAATTTGTCATCTTCCTCATCTATAAAAATACTTCCATCAAATCCTTTATAAACACGGCTACTTCCTACCATAAGAATTTTTGGTTGCCTTAAAACAAGTTGTAAGCTCTTGACAAAACGGTGTTTATTTGTAAGAGCAAGTTGAGCCGATCTATAAGGTGATTCATCACGAAAAAGCCAGTAAGGATCACAAAAAACATTTATACTTAGGATAATACCTAAAATCCCTAAGGCTGATACTCCTAGCTTCAAGAGGAATTTCTTAAAAGAAACGGTATCAAAAATTAAAGTATAGAAATGGTGAAACATCTCCTATCCCTGTAAATGAAATTATTGAAGTTAATAAAAGAATAATCATCCAAGCATGATTGGGGCGAAAAGAATAAAATTTCCTCTCATTAGAAAGAAAAAAAGCAAGAGTATTGGGCAAACAAAAACATATGAAACCAATAAAAAATAAAAATAATAAGTCCACTTTTTCGAAGGAAAAAACAAGGCCATTATACCCCGTAAATAATTTATCAATTACACGTTTTGTTTGATTTAAGTCTATTGCACGAAAGGGAATCCATAACAAATGAACAACGAAAAAACTTATCCCTTGCCCTATAATAGGATTAATTTTTATTTTTTTACACAAGTGATTAATATTTATAAAAACACCATGTAAAAAACCCCATATTATAAAATTTATCGTCGACCCATGCCACATTCCACAAATAGTCATTGTAAGCAAGATGTTAAAAAGTTTACGCAATGTTCCTCTTTTATTTCCCCCTAATGGAATATAAATATAATCACGAATTAATTTTGATAGAGAGATATGCCACCGAGACCAGAAATCAATTATTGAGGTCGCCTGATAAGGTGAATTAAAATTAATCGGCAATAAAATACCAATCATTAACCCTAACCCTATGGCCATGTCCGAATAACCTGAAAAATCAAAATATATTTGAAAAGTATAAGCTAAAGTACAAAACCAACCATCAATGTGATTATAAAGATGATCATTGTGATAAAAAGCGTCAGCATAACGTGCTAATTTATCTGCAATAATTACTTTTTTACATAAGCCAAAAGTGAAAATACCAAAGCCCAAACAAATTTTTTCATAATTTATGGGCTCTTTTATGGCTACGCGAAACTTCTCTTTATATTCGCTAAAATAATAAATTGGACCTGCAATTAATCGAGGGAAAAAACTAATAAAAACTAGATAATCTAAAAGCTTAATTCTCGTTACCTTTTGAGAATAGACTTCATACTGGAAAACAATCTGCTCAAATGTATAAAAAGAAATAGCTAAAGGCATAATAATTGAAGTCTGAGGAAAATCATATTTAAAATAAAAAAGATAAATAAGATTACATAAAATTGAAGAAATAAAAGTTATCTTCCTATAATAAGGTTGAAGAGACTTTTTCAAAAGAAAACCAAAAGCATAGTTTACAATTATCGACGAAATTAAAAGTATAAAATCCCTAAAAGACCACGCCATATAAAAGGAAAAGGAAAATATTATTATTGTAAGTGATCTTAGTTTAGTTGATGAAAATGAATAAAAAGCGACTAAAAACAAAGGAAAAAACAATAAAATAAAGAGATATGAATTGAAAAGCATTTAAGTTATGTGAATGTTGAAATATCCCTATTTTCCTAACAAATAATTCAAGTATCTGCAAGAAAATCTCTTTAAAAAATCTATATGTTTAGCCCTATAAAATTTGAAGCTTATAAAGAGATTTTTTGCATTATTAGTGCATTTAACTTTTTTACTTTTTCTCTCCATGAAACTGAGTTGAGTAATTCATCATTGAGCCTTAAATGAATAGATTGTTGAGTTACAGCTTTCACTGCTTTCGCCCACGCCTCAGGTGTTTGCTCTCCAACAACCGACCCACATTTGTTTTCTCTTACAAAGTCTGCTTGCTCCGGCTGCTCGCTTACAATGACAGGAACACCACATGCAATAGTTTCAAACAGTTTAAGAGGTGCAAGCCCAGTTAAAGCTCGATCTTCCACATTTTGAATGGGAACAAGCCCAGCAATTGCTTTTGCAACGATACCACCTACTTCTCTGTAAGGCTTGCGCCCTAAATACATTACTTTATCAGAATTTTTAACTTTATTCTCAATAGAAACTCTTTCAATCCCATCACCAATAAATACTAATTTCACCCCCTGTGGCCACTCAGGATTATCTACTGCATTTAATAATAAAGAAATCCCATGCCAGCGTGAAAAAGTACCAAAAAAAATGACAAATTGAGCAGGAAGAGCACAATTTGTTTTAACATTTCGATTAAAAAGAGTCGTATTAACACCATTAGAAATAACTGTTATGCGGTCATGTCCTGCTTCTTGTTTAACAAATTTTTCTAAGCCATTTGTCACGACAATAACATGATCTGCCCACTGAAATTGCTTTTGATATAGCGCTTTGAAGAGAAAACTCACATAACGAGTCCACGGCCAAGCAATAAAAAGATCTTCATAAGTCCCATTTACTTCTTGGAAGACTTTAATGCCTTTCCATCTAGCCCATAGAGCTGTAATAAAACTAAAAGGATGACAACGAATATAAAGTAAACTTGGATGCTTTTTTAATTGCATAAGCCGCCATTGAGCCTTCATCATTCCTAAAATTCGCTGATATAATGATGGTAGTTTTTTATCATCATAGGTTGGATTAAAAAGCTTCACTTTCCATCCCAATTTTTTAAGCCCCTGAATTATTTCAACTACATGAGTATATGATGCATGGCCTTCCCGTACAGGCTCTAAACATAAATAAAAAATTTCTCGCTCATTAGCTAAAGTCGACATGGTATATTTCTGACCACTTTATAAGATTAATCCATCGCCAATATTTAAAATCTGAATCTATACTATTTGTCGTTGCTTTCTCTAATTGTTCTAAAACTACTTCATGGTTTAAGCTAGGAATTTGGTACAATACGTCTTTGCTAGAACCTTTATTAATCCAATCTCTACACTCTTTGATCAAGCTTTCTTCTGGTGTTTTAAAACCTATTTTATCTCGTCGATTCAAAATTTCTTCAGGTACAATCCCCTGCATGGCTTGACGAAAAATAGATTTTGTTTCAGCAGTATCAGATATCAAAAAACTATCATCTAGAGAATAAACAAAATCTGCAAACTCAGCGGTCAAGAATGGAACCCTACTTTCAATAGAAAAATTCATAGAATTATGGTCTTCATATCTAAGTAAAGCAGGCAACACTGTACTCGTAAGACTTTCAATAAGAGACGATTTAAGGTTTTTCTCAGATCTAACTGAAGGATTTAAAGAAATCCCTTGGTCCATAAACCACTTCTTTTTTATCCAAGAAGGTGTAAGAGACTCACCACTAATTTGTCTTGCAAAACTTTCGAGAGCACTTGGAACAAAATGAGCTCCAACTTGTAATAAGAATTTTTTTGCATTTAAATCGGGAAGTTGTAACGCTGACATTATAAATTGAGCAGCTTTATGAAGATGTCCTTCTTTTAAAAGGTTCCCTAATCTTTTGGCTAAATAAGGACGATATCCTGCTAAAAGTTCATCTGCTCCTTGCCCATCCAACATTACTTTAATGTTATGGTTCTTAGCTAGTTCAAAAACCTTATATTGAGCGTAAATACTTGTACTTCCAAAAGGCTCTCCTTGAATTTTTATGAGTGAGTCAAGATCTGCCTTAAAAACTTCCGGTATCAGAAATGTCTTATGGTTTTCTATTTCAGAAGTTTGAGCAATACGATCTATCCAAATCTCTTCGTTGTAATTTGAACCGCGAGCGCAATAACTAAATGTTTTAGCTTTAAGGGACTTCCCACCAATAGCTTTCATTCCCATAACAATTGCAGAAGAATCAACGCCTCCAGAAAGTGCTGCTCCTACTGGTACATCGCTTCTCAAATGTAATTCTATGTTTCGCAGGAACAAGGTACGCAATTTTTCAACAGCTTCATTTCGTGTATAATTTACTTGCGAACGTTGAGGTGTCCAATATCTAATTGGCTCCAATCTTGGTGTTTCTAAATCTATCTCTACATAATGAGCTGGGGGGAACTGTTTTATATCTTTAAATAATGTGTCTTGAGTATGATTTGTTAACCCAAATCTCAAATAATCATATAATGCCTTAGGATGAATTTTACGAGATATTGCATCTAAACAGATTAAAGAATTAAGCTCTGACGCAAAAAAATAACTTCCATTTTTATAGCTGTAATAAAGTGGTTTAATGCCAAAAAAATCACGCGCCACAAATAAACAAGATTTTCTTAAATCTAAAATAAGAAAAGTAAACATACCAACCAGTCGAGGAAGGATTTCTCTACCCCAAACTTCATATGCCTTTAATAAAACTTCTGTATCAGAATTTGTACTAAAGGAACAACCTAACTTTTCTAAGGATTGTCGAAGCTCAATAAAATTATATATCTCACCATTTAAAATAATAAATAAGGTCTTATCTGAATTAGCCATTGGCTGCGTTGCGCGAGATAAAGTATCCTGAATTGCAAGACGACGATGGGAAAAGAGCAACTTTCCTGGTGCGAGCTGAGCAGAATGGTGGCTAATCTCAATTGATCTATTTGGAGCCCAAGATAGAAAACCTTCTCCATCGGGTCCACGATGTGGAATTTGAGCATGCATCTTTTCTATCATGAGAAAAGGTGCACTCAAATTTTTCTCAGTTAAGATTGCGTTTAAACCGCACACCTTACGCCTTAGAAACTAAATCGCGAAAAATATCCATTATGTAATCTTGTGTACTTTCTTCCAAATAAGGATGCATAGGAAGACTTAAAACACACTGTGCTAATTTTTCAGCAACTGGCAAATGCCCATCAACACAAGGATAATGTTTATAGGCAGTTTGTAAGTGAAGTGGTTTTACGTAATAGACAACCGAAGGTATTTTAGCCTCTTGAAGCTTAGACATAAGCTCCTTACGATCGATATTTTCTGGCAATTGCACTGTATATTGCGCCCAAACTGAAGTTAATCCTTCAGGTACAGACGGGGTTTTGACAATATCTTGTAGCCCCTTATGATAACGTTGTGCGACTAAATTGCGTGCTTTAATTTCTTCAGGAAAAATAGCAAGCTTGTGCAAGAGGATCGCCGCTTGTATTGTATCTAAGCGACCATTCATACCAACTCTAACATTGTCATATTTATCACTTCCTTGACCATGAACACGAATGGAGCGCATGATGGCAGCATATTCATCATTATTCGTAAAAACCGCTCCACCATCTCCATAACACCCTAAAGGTTTTGCAGGAAAAAAGCTTGTTGTCGTAATTTCGCCTAAAGTACCAACTTGACGTCCTTTATAGGACGCTCCAAAGCTTTGAGCTGCGTCTGCCATAACCCATAAAGAATGGTCTTTTGCAATGGCTTCAATAGCATCATAATCTGCAGGCAGCCCAAAGAGATCAACTGGTATAATGCCTTTGGGGTTGAGAGAAAGTTTCTTTGCAAGAGCAATACCCTTTTCAAGGCTGTGCGGATCCATGTTAAACGTATCTTCTAATACATCAATAAAGATAGGGGTTGCGCCAAACCAAGTCACAACCTCTGCAGTTGCCGCAAAAGTAAATGAAGGCACAAAAATAGCATCACCTGGTTCTACCCCAAACGCCATTAATCCAAATGCCAAAGCATCTGTTCCATTCGAACATGAGAGATTATGTTTTGCGCTACAAAAAGCCCCTAAGTTCTTTTCAAATTCGGCTACTTCAGGTCCCATAATATAAATTCCATGATCAAGAACCTGTTGAATAGCTTTATCAACTTTTGGACGAATTTTAGCTTGCTGGGCTTCAAGATCAATAAAATGAATTTGAGAGCTAGGCGCTCCTATTTTAGATATAAGGGCATTATGACTCATCTATAATCTCCTCAAGAGTATCTGTATCTATTTGTCGATAATGACGTCCTTCTCGCGGACAACGCAATTCAGGACCTAGTACTTCACCAGCATGACTTACCCAACCTATTCTTCGAGCTGGAACACCTGCCATAAGCGCGTGTGCCGGTACTTCTTTTGTAACAACGGCACCAGCAGCAATTAAACTATAAGCTCCTATTGTATTTCCACAAACAATTGTTGCATTTGCCCCTATTGTTGCCCCTTGCTTAACAAGTGTCGGTAAGAATTCATCCTTCCGTTCGATTTCAGCTCGGGGCGTGTTAACATTTGTAAAAACACAAGAAGGTCCACAAAAAACGCCATCTTCGAGGATAGTTCCCTTATAAAGACTAACATTATTTTGAATCTTACAACGATTTCCAACCTTAACATCTGGACCAATCATAACATTTTGCCCAATGATGACTTGTTCACCAATTTCTGTCTCTTTTAAAATATGGCTAAAATGCCAAATTTTGGTTCCCTTTCCGATGCGTGCTCCTTCATCGACATAAGCAGATTCATGGACAAAATAATCTTGAGGCTGCAATGTGTTAAGTTTGACAAGTTTTTGCTGATCCATTGATTCTTGAGCCGCGGTTAATACTTGTAAAACTCTTAAACCTTCTTCTCCATCAGTTACCGGAGGTTTTCCTGTTTTAATGGCTTCAATAAAAGATAAACATTCTCTTTTTAGAGGTTCATCTGTTTCTAAAGAAATAAATTTCTGTTCGCCTTTAATTGCCTCCAAGAAACCCTGTTTGGAGACAACATGACTATTATAAAAAGATAATTTTTGATCCCATGGTAAGCAATCATCAAAAACTGCCATTCCTTTATCTCCGATAACAACTAACATTTGTTGTTTAAAGGGATGTAACCATGAAACGTGAATATGAGCCTCTACGCCATTTTGGAAGCTTAAATGAGCAGTTGCAATATCATGAATTTGAGAACTTAAGAAAGTTGCTCCTGTTGCATACACCTTTGTAGGTAGCTCATTGACCAACCCTAAAATCATGGAAACATCATGAGGAGCGACATTCCACCAAATATTTTCTTCTGTACGAATTTTTCCAAGGTTAAGGCGGTTTGAATAAATATACTGTAGCTTACCTAACTCTCCTTTGCTTACCATTTCCTTAAGCTTTAGATAGGCTTTATGATATTGCAAGATATGCCCAACCATCAATATTCGTTGTTGCGTACGTGCAAGCAAGCAAAGAGCTTGAGCCTCAGCAATATCAAGTGTTAATGGTTTCTCGACAAAAACATGCTTACCCGCTTCAAGCGCTCTCTGGGCAAGTGATGCATGTAAAGTCGCCGGCGTTGCTATAACGACACCAGCACAGGTAGGATCTTTTAACACATCTTCAAATGAAAGAGCAGGAACGCCATATTCTTGAGCAAACTTTTCCGAAATTTGATTATCAGGATCGCAAACGGAATGTAAAAAGCCGAGCTCAGCAAAGTTGCGAACATGATTTTTACCCCAATATCCGCATCCTAAAACTGAAATTTTAAGTGACACTTTACTATCTCTCCTTAAGCTTTAAAAATGCGATCTCGATGATGCTTAACTGTTTTTGTTGCATTACGCGTATCAATCACAAGAGAACTATTTTCAACGATAAAATTATAATCAACATTGTCATGATCTGCGCAAACAATGACTGCATCAATTTTTTCGAGTTCTTCTGCAGTGCATTCAATGCTTTTCATACCAGCAAGTTCCATATGCTCTCTAGTTTTTTCAATTTCCGGAATAAAAGGATCATAATAAAATACTTCCGCACCTCGTTCTCTTAAAATTTCCATAATTTCAAGAGCAGGGCTCTCACGCATATCATCAACATTTTTTTTATACGCTATTCCCAAAATCAAAAGTTTTGACCCTCTTAAACCACGGGAAAAACGCTCATCTAGAGCTTCGGCAAGCCTTTGTACTATTCTTAATGGCATACTTGTATTAATTTGCCCTGCAAGTTCAATAAATCTTGTTGAAATCCCATATTCATGAGCTTTCCAAGTCAAATAGAAAGGATCTATAGGAATACAATGTCCTCCTAATCCTGGACCAGGATAAAAAGGCATATAACCGAAAGGTTTACTTTTTGCAGCTTCAATAACCTCCCAAACATCAATGCCCATCTTCTCAAAAACAATTTTTAACTCATTAACAAGTGCTATATTAACACTACGAAAAATATTTTCTGTTAACTTTACTGCTTCAGCTGTTTTAACAGAAGAAACAGGAACAACGCCAGCAGCAATAGCTCCATAAAGCGCAACACACATTTCTAAAGTATCAGGATCATCTCCTCCGACAACTTTAGGAATTGAGCTAATCTTATAATTAATATTTCCTGGATCTTCTCGCTCAGGTGAATACCCTAAAAAGAAATCTTGTCCACATATAAGCCCTGATTTTTCTAAAATGGTTTTTAAAACCTCTTCTGTCGTACCAGGATAAGTTGTGGATTCTAATATAATAAGATGTCCACTTTTCAAATAAGGTTTAATTGCTTCAGTTGTGCTTACGACATAACTCATATCAGGTTCGCGATGCTTTGTAAGAGGCGTTGGCACGCAAATAATGATGACGTCAACTTCTCTTAACTGCGCATGATCTACCGTCGCCTGAAATCGTCCGGTATTATTCATCTCAGCTATTTGGCTTGCTGGTATATATTTAATATAAGATTGAGAACTTTTTAATTTATTAATTTTCGATTCATCAATATCAAACCCTAGCACTGAAAAGGAATTATTTACAAACGCATGAGCTAAAGGAAGCCCTACATACCCTAATCCGATGATACCAATTTTTGCTTTTTTAGAACGTATATTTTCTTTAAGTTGTTTCAGATTCAGATCGTTAGTAGCGTTTATTGATGTCATTTTTTGCAACCAATCTCTTAAAAATAATAGTGGTAATATAGGAAAGCTTTAAGATTGTCAATCATCCTGAGGTATTCTGAGCTAACACCTCATTAAGGCCTATATATTTAACTTGGCGCGCCCGAAGGGATTCGAACCCCTGGCCTTTGCCTCCGGAGGGCAACGCTCTATCCAGCTGAGCTACGGGCGCACAAAATAACTTTTTTATGTTCCAAAAATCACAAAAATAAGGTGCCTTATACTAAAGGCACCGCTTTAATTGCGTCTTTTTAATCCTCACTTTTTTGTACTTTTTTGGAACTGGGAAGCAATTTTATAAAGATAATAACATACCCCTATAAATGCTAATATTCCCAGAAGTACTCCCATATGTTCAAAATCAGCGGGAGCAATTTTAAAGACATCAGTGCTTTGATAGGCTGCAAAAGGGATCGCCAATAAAATACCAATGATAGACTCCCCAGCAATTAACCCTGAACAGAAAAGCATTCCTCTGCGGTTAGCATATTCTTGTTTATGAACATAATCTTCTTTACTAAGCTTGGACTGCTCTTTTTTCATTTTAGATTGACACAAAGAAGCAATAATTCCCCCTATGAGCAATGGGATCGTAACATCTAAAGGCATATAAATTCCTAATGCAACAGCCAAAACTGGCAAACGCCATGTAGATTCACTTCCTTTTAAATAATTATCAACAAGAATAAAAATTATTGCAAGTGCCGCACCAATGCTAAACATCGTCCAATCTAATGAGTGCGTAAATACCCCTTCTGCAATCGCAGCCATGATTGCTGCTTTAGGAGCACCTAATGCTTGTGTTGGGTCCATTCCTTCACGCGGCAAACTATCACCAATTCCATAAGCTTGATATAAAACTTCAAGGATGGGAGCCATAACAAACGAACCAGCCACAACACCAAGCATTAACATAATTTGTTGCTTCCAAGGAGTTGCACCAACAATTTGGCCTGATTTAAGATCTTGTAGATTATCTCCGCTGATTGCAGCAGCTGTCGCCATAACCGCGCCAATAATAATTGCAATAGCTGCAGCAGCTAATGAATTCGCTCCTTTTGTTCCAAAATCAATATGCGTCCCTAGCATAACAAGCAAAATCATGGAAATGAAGAGAATTGCCATGATGGTAACACCCGAAAGAGGATTATTAGAAGACCCTACCAATCCTGTCATATAGCCTGCAATGGCAGCACATAAAAAGCCAACAATAATCGCAAATAGTGTGACGATCAAAACAGTTGTGAAATGGACTCCCATAGGAAGTTGCATATCTGCTTGGCTTAAAATGAGATGGAAAATAAAGGCCAAAGGAATTGTTAATACAGCAACACCGATTAAAACATAGTTTATAGGAATGTCATATTCTGTTCTTAATAAAGAACCTTGCGTTCCCAATCTTGCTTTTTTTAATGTTGCAAGCGAGGATCGAATCGCTTCTGCAATAGGTTTAATGAGATAAACGAGGGTCCAAACACCTCCCACAACCATGGTACCAACACCAATCATTCTAATATTCTTATTCCAAATGGTAACAGCTACTTCATAAGCACTTCCCGCCTCAGGAAGTCCAAAGAGAAACCCATGAAGAGGAACTGCAATCATCCACGCAACAATAGCGCCAATCAGCATGCTTACACCGACCTGAACCCCGACGATATAACCTGCGCCCACAAGAACTAAAGAGAAGCCAGTACCAAATCCGAAAACAGTCCGAGTTGTTTGAAACCAATAATGCGCTCCTTCACTCATCACCATTAAACCTGATTGCGCAAATTTAACTAGACCAGCAAACATTCCGCCCATCAACAAATCTCTTGTTCCTTCGCGAGCTTCGCTATCTCCAACTTTTAATACTTCACCAGTTGCAATTCCTTCAGGAAATTTAAGTTCTTCATTTTCAACAATATAAGCACGACGCAAAGGGATTGAAAACAAGACGCCTAATAACCCTCCCACAATAATAATGGCTGTTGTAATCCCAAATGGAAACTCTTTCCAATAGCCCATCATAAGAAGAGCAGGAAGCGTAAACACGACAGCAGCGGCGATGACTTCACCTGCAGATGTTGCTGTCTGCACAATATTATTTTCTAAAATATTTGAATTTCGAAAAAAACGAAGGACTGTCATTGAAATGACCGCAGCAGGAATGGTTGCAGAAACTGTCAAACCTATTTTTAGTCCTAAGTAAGCATTTGATCCCGCCATAATAATCGCTAAAAAGATACTTAACAGTGTAGCTTTTAATGTAATTTCAGGAAGATTTTTTTCTGCGGGTACATAAGGTTGAACGCGATTTGCTGAAGACTGTAGTGCAGTTTTCACCTGCTTCGCTTTTCCTCCTAAGGGACTCATTTCAATGCTCCTTTATTCTCTTATTATTTAACGACAGTTGCCTATGGTGCGGAGAATCTTGTTTAGGGTCAAGAAAAAGATTTAATAAATTGCTGAATTCTTGCTTAAAAATCTCAAAAATTTACACTTAAAAATACTAACTCATTGAAATTAAACGTTTTTTAAGAATTCTATTAAGCAGCCTTAATATACTTAAAAGTCTGCTCTCTTTCAAACAAACGCAAAAGAATACGCAAAGCTTGCCCTTGAGGACCTAACAAATGGGGATCTTTAGATAAGATAGCCTGCGCATTGTCATGGGCTTGTAAAAGTAAATCTTGATGCGCGATGGGATCAAAAAACTTAAAAGATGGCATCCCACTTTGCTTAATACCAAAAACTTCTCCACCCCCTCTAAGCCTTAAATCTTCTTCTGCAATCTTAAAACCATCAGTTGTAGACCGCATAACATTTAAGCGCGCTCTTGCTGTTGGATTGAGGGGGTCGCTATAAAGAAGCAAACAATATGATTCTTGAGATCCTCTTCCTATACGCCCACGTAATTGATGAAGCTGCGCTAATCCAAACCGTTCAGCATGCTCAATAATGATGACAGATGCATCTTCAACATGAACACCGACCTCAATAACAGTTGTTGCAACAAGTACTTTAATTGAGCCTTCTATGAAAGCTTGCATAGTTGCTTCTCTTTCATGACTTTTAAGCCGACCATGAATCAAGCCAACTTGCTCTGGAAAAAGCGTTTGTAAGATTGCAAACCTTTCTTCAGCTGCGGCTAAGTCAAGACTTTCAGATTCCTCAATTAAAGGACAAACCCAATATACTTTATCCCCCTTCTGTAATGCCCGCTTGAGACTCATCATAATCTCATTTAAACGAGTTAAAGGAAGAATCGTCGTAATAATATCTTTGCGATTAGAGGGTTTCTGTCGCAAATAAGAGCTTGTGAGATCTCCAAATACCGTAAGCATAAGTGTGCGAGGGATAGGCGTTGCTGTCATGGACAATATATCAATATTTGTCCCTTTTTCTGCCAAATTAAGTCGCTGTTCGACTCCAAATCGATGCTGCTCATCAATGACGATAAATCCCAAATTTTTAAATTGGACTTCTGGCTGAATAAGCGCATGAGTTCCCACAACAATATTAATGTCTCCTTCTGCTAAAGAGTGATATATTTTTTGTCGTTGTTTTGCTGTATCTTTACTTATTAATAACCCAAGTTTAATCTTCGCTATTCGAGCCCAATCTTCCATTGTCTTATAATGTTGACGTGCCAAAATTTCTGTAGGGGCTAGTAATGCCACTTGATATCCAGCCTCTACAGCCCTAAGCATACATAAAAAAGCAACAATCGTTTTTCCACTTCCAACATCACCTTGAAGTAAACGCACCATACGAGAAGAAGAAGCCATATCCCTTTGTATTTCTTCAAGCGCTTGAACTTGATCTTGCGTTAGAGAAAAAGGAAGCGTCTTTAGGACATTTTGTTGAAGTTGACCATCTCCTATCAGTGTATGTCCCTGAGAAGTTTCAGCTTGGCAGCGCGTTAAAATAAGAGACAATTGATTTGATAAAATTTCGTCATATGCCAAACGTCGACGATAAGGATGCTCAAGACTTAGATCGCCCTCTTGAGAAGGAGAGTGCAATTTTTGAAGTGCCTCTCTCCAAGAAGGCCAATGATATTTTTTAAGAATATTGCTAGACAACCATTCTGGCAACTGAGGGCATTCGCCAAGAGCCGATTTTATTATTTTTTGTAATGATTTTTGATGAATCCCTTGCGTAAGGGAATATACAGGCTCGGCACCTTCCCAAAAATCTCTTGTGGTTAAAGGTCCTATATGGTCAGGATGAGTCATCTGAAAACGACCTTTATAAACCTCAAAGCGACCGCTTATAATCACTTCACTTCCAACAACAAGAGCGTTTTTAAGATAACGAAGATTGGGATTAAAAAATACCAACTCAATTGAATCTTCAGAATCTGAACAAATGACCCGATAAGGCGTCAACCGACCTTTTTGCTTGCGAAGGACAGAATGGCTGATAACTCTTACCTGCAATGTTATTAATTCATTAGGGCAAGAAAACTTTATCGCTGGTGAAAATCTTCTGATTTGAACTTCTTGAGGCAGATGCCATAAAAGATCCTGTATTGTCGTACAACCAAGGTTTTGAAGAAGACGAGCTGTTGTGGGGCCAACACCACTCATCGTTTCTACAGAAGCAAATAATGGCTTCAAAAAATCAACTTCTGGATAAATAAGAGAATTCGGCATATTTAAAATTTAACATAAAAAAAACCCAGCAGAAAGCTTTGCTGGGTTTTCTAAAAATTCACCTAAAATAAAGAGATTACTTTGTCTCTTCTGTCTTAGGCTCAGCTGGTGCTGCAGGTGCTTGTTCAGCTGGCGCTTCTGTTGTTGCAGGCGCTTGTTCAGCTGGTGCAGCTGTTGGAGCTTGAGTTTCTTCAGTTTTTGCTGCTTCTTCTTGTGCTTTTTCTTCTGCTTTTTTCTCACAAGCTGTTACGCTTAGAGCAAGAGATATTGCTAATACTGAAATAAGGTTAAATTTCATAAAATAAGACTCCTTGTTAAATAAAAAACAATGAAAAATATCATGCTTTTTTAAAAAGTGCAATATCATTAAGTTTTCATATGCACATATTGCCCTGGAGCATCTATTTTGGCTTGATAAGTTCCTTTTAAAGACCCCAAAGAAGGAGGTGTTTGCAATTCTTGAGTAGAATGTTTTTTGAGCCAACTAAACCATAAAAGCCACCAAGACCCCTCAGTCATTGATGTTCGTTGTTCCCAGAAATCAGGATCTATATAATTTTCATGATGTGCTCTTGTCGTTGTTCTGTAGTGACGATGAGGATGCCCTGGGTCACTGATAATTCCTGCATTATGCCCCCCATTTGTTAGCACAAAAGTTATTTCTGATTTCGTCAACAAATGAATCTTGTAAACAGAACGCCAAGGAGCAACATGATCTCTTGAAGTTGCAACAGAGAAAATTGGCGTTGTTATATCATAAAGCGTGATACTTTCTCCTTCGATTTCGTATTTCCCCAAGGCAAGTTCATTATATAAATAAAGCTTTCTTAAATATTCACTATGCATTCGATAAGGTAACCTCGTCTTATCAGCATTCCATGCCATTAAATCATTCATAGGCTGCCGCTCTCCTAAGAGGTAAGTTTGTACAATTTTAGAAAAGATAAGATCTTTTGAATTTAAAAGTTGAAATGCACCTGATAAATTATCGGCGTCTAAATACCCCTTTGACCACATATAATTTTCAAGAAAAGTGACTTGGCTCTCATCAATAAACAAGCCTAGCTCACCGGGTTCCATAAAATCAGTTTGGGTTGCTAACAATGTTAAAGTTTTCAATCTTTTGTCTTTATGCCGAGCTAAATAAGCTTTTGTTATTGCTAAAATTGTCCCACCTAAACAATAACCAACAGCATGCATTTGTTTCTGATGCGTAATCATTTCAATTGCTTTTATTGCTTCAAGAACCCCTAACTTCATATAATCATTTAGCCCCACGTTAGCGTCTTCTCGGGAGGGATTTTTCCATGAAATAATAAAAACTGTATGCCCTTCTTGAACCAAATGTCTGACGAGTGAATTATGGGGAGAAAGATCAAGAATATAATATTTCATGATCCAAGCCGGCACAATCAAGATAGGTTCTTTATAAACTTTTGAGGTTAAAGGAGCATATTGAATAAGTTCAATTAAGTTATTTTGAAAAACAACTTTGCCAGCTGTTATTGCTACGTTTTTCCCTGGTAGATAATTTTCGGCACCTTGTGGTAATTGATGTTGCATTTCTCGTTTTACATCTTCAAGATAATTGAGAAACCCTTGAAGTAAATTTTCGCCTTGTGTTTCGTAAGTTTTCGTCAACACCTCTGGGTTTGTCATAATAAAATTCGAAGGCGAAACCATATCCAAGATTTGGCGGACAACAAAGATCACGATTTCAGTATGATGTTGCGAAACACCACGCACATCTGTGGTCGCATTCCACCACCATTGCTGTGTTAATAAAAAAGATTGATAAAAGATATTGAAAGGCCAATAACCCCATGATTTATGGTCAAAACGCTTATCTTGAGGCAACGGCTCAATACAGGGAGATTTCGAATTCTCCAAAGTAAACGCTTTGATAAAATTCATTAACGAAAGATACTTTTTATAGGCTTTATGATGAAGTTGAACTTGCTTACCTGGAGAAAAAGTAAGATGAAGCAACCAATCCGCAAAAGCATATAAGAGAGCGGCAGGAGAAATACCTTGTGTCATTTGTCCCATGTATGAGGCTAAAAGACGATCATAATTTTTAAGGATTTGAGCTGACTGATCCTCAGCTAAAGGTAAGCTGTTATCTGAATTGATAACTTTTTCATTTTCAGTTTTAACCTTACGCATGATTGATCCTTTAAAAACTTTTATCCCCACAAAATTTACAAGGGATTCATCCTCATTAATAAATAGAAGGTTTTAAAAAGTCGTTAATGCGTTGTTCGTTTATGATGAATTTTCTGACGAAGGACTACTTTAGATTTAACTTTATGAGTCTGTTTCAACCAAACTGCGATAATTTTTATAGCTAAAAGGAAGGCTCACAAGATAAATCACAATTAAAAGTGAGAATGTTGCCCACGGAGCACTCACAAGAGATGCAACGAGTAATCCCACTAAAAGAAGCATTAAAGGAACACATTTAGGAGGGATTTGATAAGTTTTAAACGAGTAAGTTGGAATCCTACTAATAAAAAGGACGCCTCCTGCAATAAGAAAGCACATTACGATGAAAGGGGTCAGCAAGAATTCATAGTCTGTTGCCTGATAAAGCGTTAAAGGCAGTAAGGCTATCATAGCACCCGCAGGAGCAGGAACACCAATAAAGAATTTCTTAGCCCAAACTGGGTCTTCCTTAGAATTTGATGCGCGAAGATTGGTATTAAAACGAGCCAGTCGTAAGCCACAACAAACAACAAAAAATAAACTTATTGTCCATCCTAATCCAGCCCAAGCATTCATCGTTAAAATATATAAAACAACAGCCGGAGCGACCCCAAAACTGATGAAATCTGAAAGAGAATCTAATTCTGCACCAAAATCACTTGCTGCACCAAGCAATCTCGCAAGGCGCCCATCCATGGCATCAAAAAAAGCCGCAATAATAATCGCAATAACAGCGTAATCATACCGCTCCAAAAGCGCAAATCGAATGGAGGATAATCCTATGCAAAGCGCAATTACTGTTGCCATGTTGGGCAAAAGATGTGCGAAAGAAAGCTTTTGAAGTCTTTCTTTTGAACGCTCAAATTTACTCACTTTTTTGACCATGACAATTAACGCACGACACCAGAACGAGAAGTTTCTTCAGAATTGAAATCAGCAAGAATAGATTCTCCACCTATAACTCTCTGGCCTTCGACAACGTGTACTGGTGTTTCCTCAGGGAGGTAAAGATCTACCCGACTTCCAAAACGAATAAGCCCATATCTTTCACCAGCTTGAACTTGCTGATTTTCTTGAACATCACACCGTATACGTCTTGCAATAAGCCCCGCAATTTGAACAAACGCTATTTCTTGTCCTTTTTTTACTTCTAAAACAAGCGATTGCCGCTCATTAAATTCTGAAGCCTTGTCAAGTGAAGCATTAAAAAATTTTCCAGGATAATAAACACTCTTTTTAATACGACCATCCATAGGAATACGGTTAATATGAACGTCAAAGACATTTAAAAAAATGCTGATCCGTTGCCATTTTCCGTCTTTTAACCCAAGCTCTGAAGGTGGGTTTACTTTAGCGATTGCAACAATAAGTCCATCCGCCGGACTAACAACTAATCCTTCACGAGTAGGCGTAACACGTTGCGGGTCTCTGAAAAAATAAAGGCACCAACCCGTTAAAATGAATCCAACAACCCCCAAAAAACTTGAAAATTGATTAAGAAGAAGGGCACATATAAAAAATAATCCGACAAAGATCCATCCTTCACGATGAACAGGGGCCAAAAACGGGGGTCTCATTCATTATCCTTTCCACGACTTATTTCATTTGTGAATCTAAGCTACTTTAGCGTTATTGTAAATTTTTTTGATTCTAATCACTCTTTCATTGCAAAAAGAATTGTCTTTTTAAAGCATCAATCCTTAAAAACGCTTCATGAAGTTGCGAGATAGAAAGCTTATTTTCTTTAATTGCGCTTATAATCAAACTATGAAGCCTCTGCGCGAGAGAAGCTGAGGCTTTAAATTTTTTCACACCCTTTGCCGCTGCTTTGTTATTTGAAAAAAGCAAAATATCATTTCCAGCACGAATAGCCTGTATAGCTACCTCTTCTAAATTATAATGTTGGCCTATAGCGCCCATATGCAAATCATCTGTAATGATAACACCATCATACTTCACCCGTTCTCTTAAATAATTTTTAAGAACATGAGAAGACAACGTTGTTGGATATTGAGCATCCCATTTACGATGAATAAGGTGACCAGACATCACTGTATCCACCTTCCCCGCCTCAATAAGCCGATAAAACACATCTTGCTCTTGCGGGCATGAAGTTGCCGTAATATCGACCATTCCCTTATGACTATCTCGGCGGGCATAACCATGCCCGGGGAAGTGTTTTAAGCTCGTTAAAATCCCAATTTTTCGATGAGCACTAACAAATGCCGACGCATAATCAACAACCTGATTGATATTGGCTGAATAGCTTCTTTCTATTTTTCCAATCACGGGACACTCATGTCCCGTAGAATCTGCGTGAAGATCCACAACAGGCGCGAAATTCAGATTGAAGCCCGCAAATTTAATCATTTGGGCCATTTTTAGATACGTTTGATAGGCTTGTAACGGAGATTGAGTATCAGCAACTTCTTTAGCCGAAGGGAAGTCTTCAAATCCATTACGGGCGGAAAGTCGTTTGACTCTGCCCCCCTCTTGATCAATTCCAATCAAAAGGTCTGGCTGTGCTTGTTGAAACGCCGTTGTTAATTTTCTTACTTGTCGCGGATTGACGATATTATAACCAAAGAAGATCACTCCCCCTATTTTGCCTTCACGCGCCAACTGCAATGTTTCTTGAACTTCAGGATCTGTTAATTTCGTTCCATGAAACCCAACCATAATCATCTGGCCTATTTCTTGTGAAAGCTGAGAACCATTAATATCATGCGAAGCCGTATTAAAATTTTGGTCTAGGGTCATTTGAGACCTTTCTTGATGACAAGCAGAAATCAAAAAACAACAAATGAGTAAAAAATTTTTTAACAACGACGAAACCTTGTCTCTATTTAGTTTTCATTTCAAGGGATTTCTTCTCTTCTTCTCGTTTTTTCTTTAAAATCATTTCTCTCGTTGACAGCGATTGAGTATCTAAAGTTAAAAAGTTTTTCTGAAGACGGATTTTTTCCTTTTTTTTAATACCACTCACCGTTTCTGTCGGTTTTTCCCATGGCTTTAAGTTTTCTCCATCCTCCTTGGCTTCTCCTTTAAAAAAAGTCTCTCCAAATCTGCAACTGTCATTATCACAGCTACAACTCACCAATAGCAGAAGAAAAACAAAATAAAAAAAATTAAAATTTTTCATTTACTTAACCTTAGTGTTAATTACCCTTCATTTTCTTTTTGAGTGATATCATATTTATATTCTTTTAATTTTAAGCATCCAAATTAACGACTTTCAAGGCGTTTGCTTGAATAAACTCACGGCGCGGTTCAACAAGATCCCCCATAAGCGTTGAAAAGACTTCTTCTGCTGAGTCAGCATGCGTAATTTTTACTTGTAAAAGACTGCGAGCTTCTGGATTTAAAGTCGTCTCCCAGAGTTGATCATTGTTCATCTCACCAAGTCCTTTATAACGCTGGATAGAAATCCCCTTCTGCCCTTGCTCTAAAATCGTCTCGATAAAACGTACAGGACCTTCAATCACCGTTTGTTTATCTTTAAATGCAATGGTGACGGGTTTTTCAAAATACTCCTTAAGGCCTTGATGAAGTTGAGAAAGTTGGTATGCATCTCCCCCTTGCATCATGAAAGAATTGAGCTTTAAGACTTCGGTCACACCACGGACCGTTCTTGTGACATGAAGCCCTTCTTCAGTTGTTTCACCTTTCCACTCACCAACCTCATTGATATCTTTTAATTGATTCATGCGTTCAGCTAATTTTTGAGCCAATTGAGGACGCTCAGGAGAGTTGAAAACGGCCGGATCAAACAAACCTTCAATAGCCGCATGCTCGACAAGCATTGTATTCCCCACTTTCTTAGCAAGAGAATCTATAAGCGTTTTTGCTTTTCGCGAGAGCGTGATTAAATTTTGCAAATCACCGGCTCCAATTTGGCTTCCTCCATTAATTGTGACATGCGCACCTTCACTTCCCGCAGTCATCAAATAATCATCCAATGCACGCTCATTTTTAAGATAAAGGACTGAATTTCCTTTTTTAACGCCATAAAGAGGAGGCTGAGCAATATAAAGATACCCTTTTTCAATAAGCTGAGGCATTTGACGATAAAAGAAGGTTAATAATAACGTCCGAATATGACTTCCATCAACGTCCGCATCCGCCATAATGATGATTTTATGGTAACGTACTTTATCCGCATTAAATTCTTCCGTGCCAATACTTGTCCCAAGAGCCGTAATTAAAGTGCCGATCTCTTGTGAACTTATCATTTTATCAAAACGCGCTCTCTCCACATTCAGAATTTTACCTCTTAAGGGAAGAATCGCTTGAAAACGCCGATCTCGGCCCCCTTTCGCCGTTCCCCCCGCGCTATTCCCCTCAACGAGAAAAATCTCGCTCTTTGCAGGATCCCGCTCTTGGCAATCGGCTAATTTACCGGGTAAAGATTCAATATCTAAAGCTCCTTTACGACGCGTTAATTCACGGGCTTTACGAGCCGCTTCACGGGCGGTGGCTGCCTCAACGACTTTTTGAACAATTTTACGCGCTTCATGAGGGCGTTCTTCAAACCATTGTTGGAGACGCTCGGCCACAAGCCCTTCAACTACTGCTCGCACTTCTGACGAGACCAGTTTATCTTTTGTTTGAGAAGAAAACTTTGGATCGGGAACTTTAACCGAGACAACACTTGTTAAACCTTCACGAGCATCTTCCCCTGAGAGCGTTACTTTTTCTTTTTTGGCAACACCGCTTTCATTGGCGTAATTGTTCACAATACGCGTTAATGCGGCTTTAAATCCTATAAGGTGTGTTCCGCCATCACGTTGAGGAATGTTATTCGTAAAACATAAAAGCGTTTCATGATAACTATCCGTCCATTCCATCGCAATATCGACTGTAATGCCGTCTTTTTCCCCAAAAATAGCAATTGAAGGCTCATGAATGGCACTTTTGCTGCGATCAAGGTATTGAACGAATGCTTTTGTTCCGCCCTCATAATAAAGCTCACTCACTTTAGGTTCTGCTTCTCTTAAATCGGTCAGAATAAGACGTGCACCTGAGTTCAGGAATGCAAGTTCACGGAAACGGTGTTCAAGTGTTGAGAAATCAAATGTTGTCTGCGTAAATGTTTCGGCCGAAGGCTTAAAGGTAATTTGTGTCCCTGATTTGCCGACGATATCTCCCACGATCTTTAGAGGTTCTTCAGGCTCTCCATGACGAAACCGCATAAAATGTTCTTTTCCATTTTGCCAAATTTTAAGATCTAAGGTTTCTGATAACGCGTTCACAACAGAAACGCCCACACCATGAAGCCCCCCGGAAACTTTATAGGAATTTTGATCAAATTTTCCGCCTGCATGAAGTTGTGTCATGATCACTTGAGCGGCAGAAACACCTTCTTCTGGATGAATTCCCACAGGAATACCACGGCCATTATCGCTGACAGTCACTGAACCATCCGCATTTAAACTAATCTCGATGCGATCACAGTGTCCCGCTAATGCCTCATCAATCGCATTGTCAACGACTTCATACACCATATGATGCAAACCTGACCCATCATCTGTATCACCAATATACATCCCCGGCCTTTTACGAACCGCATCAAGCCCGCGCAGAACTTTAATAGAGTGTGCGCCGTATTCTTCTGAAGACTGTGATTCAGGATTTTGAGGGTTGGTCATCGCATTTTCCTTTATAAACTTTAATTCATCGGCTGGATTATAGCATTTTCAATATGAAAATGTTGAAATTTCGTCGACATTGATAAAAAAACTGAAGGATCGGTTCCTGTCATCCAAGCTTGCATATTAAGAGCCAAAATTTCATCAAAAAGAGCCTGTCGCCTTCCCTCGTCAAGATGAGCCACGACTTCATCTAAGAGAATAATAGGCCTCCTTTGATCAGAATAGGCTTTAAGGCGTGCTGTTGCCAGGATGATTGCTAACAAAAGGGCTTTTTGTTCACCGGTTGAACATTGATCCGCGGGGCGATCTTGAGAATTAAAATAAACATTAAGATCAGTTTTATGTGGGCCTTCACTTGCCCCGCCCGTCTCCGCATCCCGCTCTCTTGAAGTCGCTAAAAGATCTGCAAGGCGTTCTTCAACAGCTAATGCTGGCTCAGTTTCAAGCCATTTTTCAACTTGCCCTTGAATTTGCAGTAGGGGACATGGAAAAGCCCCTAATGTCCAAGATTGGCTTTGCGAAAACATTTCAATAAAATTTTTCCGTGAGGCTGCCACAGCAACACCTGAAGTCCCCATATGCTGTTCAAGCGTTGAGAGCCAGTGTCGATCCGTTATTCCCAATTTTAAGACTCGCGCTCTTTCTCGCAAATAATGTTCATATCGAGCAAGGCGTCGCGCATGTTCAGGATCAAGACTATAAATCAAACGATCTAAAAACCGCCGGCGCGCCGAGCTCGCTTCTTGAAAGATTCGATCCATCTGAGGTGTTAACCAGATGATATTTAAATACTCGGTTAAGCTTGCCTGAGAGCGTACCGGTTCATGATCAATTTTTATCAATCGGCGCTCGGATTCTTGGCCAATTTCAATGCCTGTTGCAATTTCATGGGTAAAATTAGAACCTTGAACCGTCGTCGCAACACCCCAGGAATGGCCCGCACTTTGATGCCGACTTACTTCCGAAAGAGTGGCTCGCCTTAACCCTCGACCCGGTGATAAAAAAGAAATTGCTTCAAGGATGTTCGTCTTTCCAGCTCCATTGGGTCCCGTTAAAACAACGGGGCGAGCATCACAAGAAAGGTCTGCTTCAGAATAACAACGAAAATCTTTAAGCCGAATTCGACTCAAACTGCACTCGAGCAAAGGGTAAGAGCTCGAAGCTTCCGATAAAAAAGTCATTATACTCGCATAGGCATCAGCAGATAAAAAGCATCATTATTATCTACTTCACGCACAACCACAGGTGTTGCTGAATCGGACATCGCAAACTCAGCTTCGACATTGCTTAATTGGTGAGAAAGATCTAATAGATAACGGGCATTAAACCCAAGCTCAATCGGAGAGGCTGCGTACTCAACTTCAAGCTCTTCCACAGCACTTCCAAACTCAGAATTACTTGCGGTTAAAACAATCTTATTATTGTTAATTGACAGCTTAACACTTCGAGACTTTTCTGTTGATACGGTTGCAACACGATCCACAGCTTCTGAAAACGCCGCCATCGACATTCTTAATGTTTTTTCATTATGAGCGGGGATAATAGCTTCATAGTCTGGGAAAGAACCATCAATTAAACGAGACGTTAAGTAAACATGATTAAATTTAAAGCTAACTTGTGTCTCTGAAAGCGAAACTTCAATTTCACCTTCTGCTTCCCCTAAAATTTTCATTACCTCATTAACCGTCTTTCGCGAAAGAATAACGCCCGGAAAATCAGGAACGCCTTGGGACATTGAAAGAGACAAGCGTGCCAAACGATGCCCATCGGTTGCAACGGCTCGAATTTCACGAGATTCTACAGGATGTAAATAAATCCCATTTAAATAATAACGGGTTTCTTCTGTAGACATTGCAAAACGAGTCTTCTCCAAAAGATTCAAAAAATCTTTTCCGTTCACCTTAAACCGATGTGGTAAGTCAGCTGTATTAATGGCTGGAAAATCTTCAGGCGGTAGGCACGCAAGCTTAAATTCAGAACGTCCCGACACAATTTGCAAATGAGATCCCTCATTTTCCAGCGAAAGTTGAATGTCTGAACCATCTTTTAATTTACGAACAATGTCATGGAGAAGTTGGGCGGAAACCGTTGTTCCTCCTGCTTTTTGAATTTGGGCGGGAACAGTTTCAACGATGGCTAGTTCCAGATCCGTTGAAGTTAAACGTAACTGACCACTTTCCGCCTCTAAAAGAACGTGGGCCAGAATAGGTACCGTTGTGCGTTTTTCAACAACACTTTGAGCGTGACTTAAAGCCTTTAAAAATTGATTACGTTCGAGAGTCAATTGCATGTTCTAAATTCCGCTTTGCTTATTTCTGTGAATGTATGATCATACCTAACATAAAAATTTGCCGACGCCTATAGATGATATAAGCTGCTGACGCAAGGTCATAAGCTTTCAACTCCCCTGCTGCAACATCCGTTTTAAAAGGTCGAGATCTTCAGCCAAGCTCGTATCATTTTGCTGAAGTTCTTCGATTTTTTTTACCGCATGCATCACAGTTGTATGATCACGCCCTCCAAATTTTCGACCAATATCGGGCAACGAATAAGAGGTCAATTGTTTGGCTAAATACATGGCAATCTGACGGGGACGTGCGACAGAACGAAGGCGCTTAGGCGAATGCATATCTGTCAAACGAATATTAAAATGCTCTGAAACTCTTTTTTGAATGTCTTCAACCGTCACGCGTCGATCATTGGCACGCAAGACATCCCGTAACACTTCTGTGGTCGATTCAAGACTTATTTCACGTCCAACCAACATTGAATGCGCAATAATACGGTTTAAAGCCCCTTCAAGTTCACGAACGTTAGAGGTAATTTTATGCGCTAAAAACTCGAGCACGCGACTTGGAATTGGCTTTTCAAGCTGTTCTGCTTTAGACTGTAAAATTCCTAAGCGAAGTTCATATGTGGTGGGATGAATGTCGGCAACAAGCCCCCATCCCAAACGAGACCTCATTCTTTCTTCGAGCCCTTCAAGGTCCGAGGGTGACTTATCTGCCGAGATAATAATTTGACGATTTTGATCAACTAACGCATTGAAAGTATGAAAGAATTCTTCTTGTGTCGAGTCTTTTCCACTAATAAATTGAAAATCATCAATCATTAAAACATCAACCGAACGAAATTGTTCTTTAAACGCCATGACGTTTTTGAACCTTAAAGCTCGAATGAAAAGGTACATAAACTTCTCAGCTGAAAGATAAATGACTTTACGTTGGGGATGATTTTTACGAATGTGCCATGCAATCGCATGCATCAGGTGGGTTTTTCCTAAACCCACCCCCCCATAAAGAAAAAGAGGATTAAAAGTTACACTTTCCTCTTCTGCCACTCGACGCGCAGCAGCATGAGCAAGTTCATTTGGTTTACCCACAACAAAATCCTCAAAGGTATATCTTGGCTCAAGGCGGGAAGAAACATCTTCTAACCCTTCTTCAAAGATAAGGTTAGAGTCTTCGGGAAATGTTTCACGTGAAACATTTTCTTTTGCTGGTTCGGGTGTAAGAGATGGCGCTTCAACAATAAAATCTAAGGCTAAGATTGCTTTATCATGCTGTTGCAAGAGGTTTAAAATTTTTTGCATACAGTTTTTTTGGACCCAATCACGAACAAATCGGGAAGGTGCCGCGATAACAAGACGCCCTGTGAGAAAATCTTTAATACGAAGAGGAGCAATCCAATTTTGATAGGTGCTTTCTCCAAATGCCTCCAAGCAACGTGGTTGAATTTGTTTCCAAAGATCTTCCATGTTTGTGGGCATCAAATTCTCGTGTTTAGTCGCGTTGAGCGAGATGGAGATAAAAGAGGTCTCATCATTTAAACTCAATACAATTGCAACGATAAGGTCTTTAAGGGCCGACCTTTAAAAGCCCTTTAGAAAAAAAGAAAGCGCTCTTATAGATCCACTAAGAATATTTTTTAGTGCGTTATTTTAAGATGCAAGCGCATTAATTCGCAAAGCGAGTCTTGAAACCTTACGAGATGCTGTTTTATGATGCAATACACCTTTTACAGCTCCACGTACGATTTCAGGTTGAGCGACTTTCAATGCTTCGACAGCTTGAGCTTTATTGCCTGATGCAATTGCTTCTTCAACCTTGCGGACGAAAGTGCGTACGCGTGAAATTCTCTCACGATTCCGCTCTGTGCGAACGATACATTGACGAGCTCTTTTCTTTGCTGAACGAATATTTGCCATAATACTTTATCTTCTCAAATTAAATTAATCTACGTGCTTATACACAACTTCATGGGAACCGTCAATCTGTATTTATCACACATTTTAAAGTTAACAACAATTTGAAAAAGAGATTGTTTGGTCTTTGAGCACGGATATCTCTCTGTTCAAATTTAATTTTTGCATCCTGTAGATAATCACGCAAATTTTTAGCTTCACAAATTGTAATATCAGGACAATAGTCATCCAATAAACTTTCGCCTGCTGTAAATTTTTCACCTACAATACATAACAGAACCGCAAGACGAAGATTCTCAAAGTTTTGTTGTATCTTTAAAATTTCAATTCGGGCTAATCGTTCTTGTTCACGCTTACCTTGTTCAAAAAAATGAGTCGCTCTCAACTTTAAATTTGTAAGTTTTGTTTGTTCATCAGAAGAAAGATCACTGGCAAAACCTAGGTTAACACACACAACACTTAGGCACAAAATAGTTAAAATTTTTTTCATTATTAAGTCTTTATTTTTATTATTATTTTACACTTTTATCTAAATATAATATTTTCTAATCGTCAATAGGAAAATCGCAGAATTTTTACCTTCTGTAAAGTTAACTTTTCTTCAGCGCGATTTTTTGTTTAATCTCTCCAATTGCTTTTGCAGGATTTAAGCCTTTAGGGCACGTGTTGGTACAATTCATAATGGTATGGCAGCGATAAAGCTTAAAAGGATCTTCTAGTTGATCCAGTCGCTCTTCTGTATGCTCATCTCGACTATCGGCGACCCAACGATAAGATTGTAAAAGCGTTGCAGGTCCCAAATATTTGTCCCCATTCCACCAATAGGAGGGACAACTTGTTGAACAACACATACACAAGATACATTCCCATAAGCCATCGAGTTTTGCTCTTTCTTCCGGACTTTGAAGACGTTCTCGCGCTCCTTCTGTGGAAGGAGAAGCCTTTAACCAAGGCTCAACAGACGCCAATTGTTCATAAGCCATTGAAAGATCAGGAACAAGATCCTTAATCACCGGCATGTGAGGAAGGGGATAAATTTTTACAGTGTCTTTAATCTCAGAGATTGGCTTAATACATGCCAAGGTATTGGTGCCATCGATATTCATCGAGCAACTGCCACACACGCCCTCACGACAAGACCGGCGAAAGGTCAAGGTTGGATCTATCTTATCCTTAATGTGAATTAAGGCATCTAGAATCATGGTCCCACTTTGAGTGAGGTCAATCTCATAATAATCCAAACGCGGATTCACTTCTGGATTTTCAGGATCCCAACGGTAAATAGCAAAAATCTTTGTGTTTTTTGCTGTCGAAGAAGCCTTATGCGTCTTACCTTTGGTAATTTTTGAATTTTTGGGGAGTGTAAATTCAACCATCGAGAGCTCCTTAATAGACTCGTTCTTGGAGGGGAACGACCTCAACCTCATCGGTTAAAGTGTACATATGAACCGGACGATATTCCAGCTTGATCTCGCCCTTTCCATCCACCCAAGCAAGGGTATGTTTCAGCCATTTTTGATCTTCGCGTTTTGGATAATCATCGCGAGCATGGCCTCCTCGACTTTCTTGCCGTGCTAAAGCAGACGCCAGCGTCACAAGAGATTGCCCTATCAAGTTTTCAAGCTCAAGCGCTTCCATCAAATCAGAATTCCAAATCAAAGAACGATCAAAAAGGGCGATGTCTTGTAAAGATGTATGAATTTCTTGCATTTTAGTGAGACCCGCGGCGAGAATATCTTGCCGACGAAAGACAGAACAATGAGCTTGCATTGTTTTTTGCATTTGGAGGCGGATTGCAGATGTTTTAAGCGTTCCTTTTGCATGACGAAGTCGATCAAGTCTTGCAAAGGATTGCTCGCCTGCCCCTTTAGGTAACGAGCGCAGAGGGGTGTTTGGCTTAATGAGCGATTGCGCTCTTAACGCGGCCGCTCGTCCAAAAACAACTAAATCCAGCAAAGAATTGGTTCCCAATCGATTTGCACCATGGACGGACACACACGCCCCTTCCCCAATCGCCATCAAACCAGGAACAACCGCTTCTAAGTCACCATTTCGTGGGCTTACGACCTCAGCATGATAATTGGTTGGCACGCCCCCCATATTATAATGAACGGTCGGTGTCACAGGGATGGGCGCTTTTGTTGTATCTACCCCAGCAAAAATTTTTGCTGTTTCTGAAATCCCAGGCAACCGCTCATGAATTGTTTTAGGATCTAAATGCTCAAGGTGAAGCTCAATATAATCTTTATGAGGACCACACCCACGTCCCTCTTGAATTTCAATGGTAATGGCCCGACTCACCACATCGCGGGAGGCTAAATCTTTCGCATGAGGCGCGTATTTCTCCATAAAGCGCTCTCCCTGACTATTAGTAAGATAGCCGCCTTCTCCACGCGCGCCTTCCGAAATCAAACAACCTGCCCCATAAATTCCTGTGGGATGAAACTGAATAAACTCCATATCCTGGAGTGGAAGCCCAGCGCGCAAGACCATTCCATTCCCGTCTCCTGTGCATGTATGAGCGCCTGTACACGAAAAGAAAGTCCTTCCATGACCCCCGGTCGCCAGGACAACCATATGCGCAGAAAAACGATGAAGCTTGCCATCTTCAAGGCTCCATGCTGTCACACCGCGACACACGCCCTCGTCATCCATGATGAGATCAAGCGCAAAGTATTCAATAAAAAAGCGCGTCTTATGTTTTAGCGATTGTTGGTAAAGCGTGTGTAGTATGGCATGACCTGTTCGATCCGCCGCTGCACAAGCTCGTTGGGCCATCTTTTCACCTTTGTTAAGGGTATGCCCTCCAAAAAGGCGTTGATAAATCTTCCCATTGTCTGTGCGAGAGAATGGCACCCCATAATGCTCAAGTTCAATGACGGCATCCATGGCATTGCGACACATATATTCAATCGCATCTTGGTCACCAAGCCAATCTGAGCCCTTCACCGTATCATACATATGATAACGCCAGTGATCGCCATCCTCCATATTGTTCAGAGCGGCACTAATACCCCCTTGTGCTGAGACTGTATGGCTGCGTGTTGGAAAAACTTTTGTAATACACGCCGTTGACAGGCCAGTTGCACTCATCCCTAATGCGGCGCGCAAGCCAGCGCCCCCCGCTCCAACAATCACCACATCATACGCGTGATCAATAATTTCATAGGCTTTTGTCATGGTGCTTTCAAAACTCCTGTGGTGCTAAAGGGGATGAAAATGGATTTTAAGAATACAAAAACAGGCAAAAACAAATAAACTTAGTGCCGCCCCTTTGACGATATAAATCAACCCTGCCTTAAGGCAAGATTGATGTATATAATCTTCAATGACGACCTGAATTCCTAACTGAGCATGATAGAGAAGCAGCCCAATCAAGAGAACCATGCCTGTTGCCGTCAACGGCGATTTTAACCACTCAACAATGGCCGTATAATCGCTTGGTGAATAAACAAGCAATGAGCTTAAAAACCATAAACAGAGCGGGAATAAAGCAATCGCGGTAAGACGTTGTGCGCGCCAATGACCACTCCCATGAGGATTAGAAGCCATCTCGTCCTCCTTGAAATAAAACCCAATAAAGCAACGCCAACCCAAGAGAAGATCCAACAACAAGCCACCCGGTACGATAAACCGTTTTTATCTCAAAGCCGTATCCTGCATCCCAAACTAAATGGCGAACGCCATTCGCCAAATGATAGAAAAAGGCATAAAGCATCAAAAAAATGAAGACTTTCCCAATAAAATTTTGACTGACGGATATCAGCCAAGAAAAGCACGCAGGTTGACTTGAGATCCCATAAAGCCAAAGGATAATGCCCAAAATCCCTAAACATAAAAAGGCCCCGGTAAACCGGTGCATGACGGAAAGAACCGAAGTCAACTGTGGCTTATAAATTTGCAAATGCGGCGAGAGCGGTCTTTTGGACGGCATCATGGTAAAGGCTTTCCTCCCTCAATTTATGGTTGAGTGATTCTGGAATAAATTTTAGTTTTGTGCAAGCTCAACCAATTATCTTGCGAGATAAAAATGCCTCTTCTGTCTTAATGACGATCTTTGAATCGTTTATTCCATAGGATATATTCATGTAAAGTCACAGACATCTTGCCTATTTTTTGATATTTTCCAGTCGGTTGAGTGGTCATCCGATGAGGAGGCATGGGATTCACCAGACTAACTTTAATCTATAAGATCAAGCTGTTTGGTCCTTTGAACCTTATATTTCGCCCTATTTATAACTTATAAAAATGTTTCACGTGAAACATTTTTTTGGTCTTTTTAGGCCTCATAAAAAAGATAAAAGCAAGGGTTTCCCCTTGCTTTCTAGTGATAATAGACACTTCTACTTCGAGATCATACGGTATAATTGAACACCGAATACGAAATCTGTTGGCTCATCGCGCACATGCAACCGATACCACCCATAAACAGAATCATGAGCCGCTAGCGTTGAAAATGGCCTTTTCTCATCATGTTCATACTTTGCCGTAATTTCAAATAAACTTCTGTCTTTATTATTGCCTGGGCTTAATTCAAGAAGTAAATAGTCAAAATATTTTCTTGAATCCTCAATTTTCGCAAAGGCACGTTGTCCAGCTTGAATTTGACTAAGTTCCGCCTTTAGTTGTTCAAGTTCAACTCCTGAATACTTTTTCTCACGACTCTGTAACTTCTTAGTAACCTCTTCCGTACTCTTTAAACTCTTGGTAATCTCTTCAGCTTTGGTTGTAATGACGGTTGCTTTAGGATCCTTTATCAAAAAAATATCTTTCAGATATTTAAACCCTGCATTTTCTTTCACTTTAGCAGCATGAAGAAAAGCTTCGAATTCAAGCATTGTTTTAGTATGTAATGAGTCAAAACTACACGCTTGCCCATTGCGAACTAAATGAATTTTATTATGCTTACTTCCCTCTTGTCCTGCAAACAAAACGAGAAGCGTCTCGTAAACATCAAGCGTTTTAGGAGGAGAAAAAATTTCCTTTTTCTTTTGTGAAGTTTCGCCCAAAAGAACATTTAAAGTATCTTGAGGGTTTTTAGCTTTAGGTGTTGCCGCCGCTGAACTATTTCCTTCCTTCAAAGAAACGTCTACAGCCGCAGGAGAAGGATTTTCAGACTTCTTTCTTCTTGTCTTTGTTCCTTCCTGAGATGTCGTTTTCTGCTCTGTTTTAGAGGAATCTAGTTTTATTGTAGGGCTCGGGGGGAGAAGCCGCTTTTTCATTTGACGAGGCGATTCATCTTTGATGGGGTCACTTGCCCGCATCTCGTGAGCTTGCGTTAAAAAAAACAAACTACTGAGGGCAATGCTAAATAATCTTACAGACAAAATAATCCTCCATTTTTAAAAATTAATACTACAAGATAACCGTTGATAACCGATGATATTTTCAAGGAAAGTTCGATAAACCTGAGCTGTCATACAGCGCGATAAATGATAACTAAGTGCCTCAAAAATTCGAGATTTTATCATTTTATCCCTTTCCCCTTTTTTCAGAATTTACTAATATTAACTTTATGGCATAAATGTGTCAAGGATGTCCTGTTTTTCTTAAAGTTTGCAGCCCTGCGTTTATACAAACCAAAAAACCTTCTTTATCCTTAGGAAAAATTAACTTTTACAAAAATATATTGACTCATATGGAAAAAATTTATTGATATTTAATTTATTAGAAGGTTCAAAAGCTAAAATTCTCTTATAAATACACTCTAAAGGAAGAGGTTAAATATGGTATTAATAGCTTCTTCTTCCCGCTCTAATAAGTTCCTCAATAGGCACCCCAGGCTTGTTTAAACGCCCAGGAAGACTTGCGTACTTGGTGCGATTCGTACTAGGTCCACAGCGTTTTCCTAAGTACACACTACGTGACTTTGTTTTATAGTTTTTATCTTCAGGTAAAACTTGCAGATTAGAATCCACTTTTAGTTGCTTGTTTGGGATTACTTTTTCCCATTGCCTCACTATGCTCTGTACAGGTCTTCTCTGCTTAGTTTTAAGCAACCTATGCAATGTTGGGGCTACTTCTTTATCTATGTTTTTACGACTTATGCTTCCACTGAGTCTCTTTACGACATTTGCCTCAGTTTTTTTGATAATTTCATCAATATCGCCATTATTTTTACAATTTTCTTTTGCTGCTAGATCAGCAAGATTTTTAAGGTTTTCTAGTCCATCATTAACTTTTTTTATTGCCTTCATTAAATTATTATTAATAGTGTTCTGGCGCGGATGACTACTTAGTCTTACAAGACTGCCTACTTCTTTACTAATATTCTGAGACTCATCCTTAAGTTTAATCATAATATCTTCCTGACCCTTAGCAAAAGAATCTATCAGCAGACCTGTTTCTTGAAAATCATCAGAGGCTTGAGCTGCCTGTGAAACCATTTCAGGTATGCGTCCAGAGAAAAGGTTGTCCGATAGCTCAGCACTATCAGTTTGAGAACCCCTAGAAATACATTTACTGTAAAGCTCGTCTAACTTATCTGCAAGCGTTTTTGCAATATTTAGCAATCCTTTAAAAGAGATCATAAGAATAGAATTAACTATTCATGTTTAAATATTTAGAAATATTCCGGAATAACAATCATTTAATTAAATATAATTACTATATTATTAAACTTATTACTATCAACGAGTTAATTATTAAACTCAATTTTTTAAAATTTAAATTTAAATATGGTAGGATTGCTCAGTGTTTGTTTGAGTCTAAATTAAGGGGTTAAAAATATGAGAAAAAGAACAATCATTGCTGTTAATGGTTTTCTACTTATGGGGTCTATTTTATCGTCACATGCAAACTATCATTCTATTCAAGAGGCGTTTGAGGGTTATTCCCGAGAAAGAATCAAACGGGCTCGTCATTTTGAAAGTGATAAAAAGAACCCATTTGCTTTGGATATGGAGAAAGCTAGCCTATCTCAAATACGTACTATTAAAAGAAACGTTCTAAACACAAGAAATAATGAATTTTCAACGATAAGATGTACGGATAGCCTTCTCAAGGCAACAATTGCGAATGACTTAAAAGTTACTCATGTAGAAGGACTCGAGGGTGGATTTGTCAGTGGTAAAATTTATCGTATTGAGGCTCAATCTGAAGTTAACGATTTAGGTACTTCTCAGCATTTTTTCCTGAAATATTTAAGGCAAAGGCCAATTTTAGTAGATTTAGATCGATGCCTTAGAGAGGAAAAAAACTTAGTCGATCTTATAAACAATCCTCGTATTAAAGAAATGCAACAATATATTAACATTGTTCTTCCTGAGGTAATTGCAACATATAAAGGTAAAAATGAAAAAAATAAGACTTTTATGCTTCTCCCCGGAGCTCCAGGAGAAAGCTTGAGTGATATTGTCCAAACTAACGATGTTGATAGGATCAATGAAGCTTTTTCTGCACTGGGATCCTCACTTGCAAAAATGCATATTCGACATCGTTTTTTTGAGGGAGGAGATCCGACAACAATGAATGATTTCATGAAGACTCGTGTTCCCTCACATACTGACTTTCATGGAAAGAATGTCTTTTACTGCCCTAAAACAAAGAAAATTTCTTTTATTGATGTAGAAACAATGGCCAATAGTTTTGATTCTGATAATAAACCAAATAGTCCTATTTCCTATGACTTATTATATATGCTTCTTATGTCAGCTAAGACATTTGGAAGCTTTATGCCCAAAAATGATTGGGACCCTTTCAAAAAATTTCTTGATGCCTATACGAGCGAATATAAGCCTCATGAAAGAACAGGGATTTTGAATTATTTAGAGAGTTCTTTTAGGCAAGCAAAGAAGATTGCTTTTACAGATATCTTTAAGCATTTTTTATGGAAAAAGACGATGTCATCTCAGGATGCTGAAGGGATGAAAGAATTGACTCAACATATTCGAGACTTAAAATCGCAACAGCTCTCAGATTTTGGGTATCAACCTCTAAATTTTATGTCAAAAAAGAAGATATCATCTCAAGATGTTAAGGTGAATCGACATATTCGATACATAGAATCGCAACAGCTCTCAGCTCTTAGGCATCAGCCTCTAAAAAATAAAGGCTCTTCTTATTCTAAATATACAAAGAATAGAATTAAAGAATACTATGCAAACATAAGATACTATGAAGGCCGGGTAGAAAAATTTTGAGACAGAAAATGAAACGCTGAAGTGCAGCATCTCTACTCGCTATTTTGGTCTTTGATCTCTTAGATTTCTTTAAAGCAACCGTTAAAACGCTTTTAGAAGGCTAGGGTATCAAGCCTTAGGGAAAGCGCTTCAGCCATATCTATTTTACGAATCGTCTCGCTTTCACCTAAATCAGCAATAGTGCGTGCAACACGAAGAATGCGATGATAACTACGGGCTGAGAATTTAAGTTTCTCAGCGGCTTGATTGAGTAACGTTTGGCTCTCTTCATCCAGTTGTAAGATGGCGTCAAGCTCTTTTCCCGAGGCTTCTGCATTCAATCGGATTGTACTGTGCGGTGTATTCTTTAAAAACCGTTGGCGTTGATGTAAACGCGCTTTTGCAACACGTTCAGCAATCGTTGCCGTGGATTCTTTCCCTGAAAGTAACATGAATTCTGAAGGCTTTACAGCCGGCGTAAACACATGAAAATCAATGCGATCCAACAGAGGACCCGAAATTTTTGCTTGATAATCAACAGCGCATTTTGGCGCACGGGAACAAGCTTTGGCCACATCATCCAAATACCCACACCGACATGGGTTCATGGCAGCAATAAGTTGAAATCGCGCAGGATAGGTAATATGGGCATTTGCACGCGCAATGGTCACTTGTCCTGTCTCGAGAGGCTGGCGTAATGATTCAAGCGTGCTTCGTGAAAATTCGGGTAATTCATCCAGAAATAAAACACCCCGGTGCGCCAGCGTCACTTCGCCTGGCAGTGCCTTAAACCCACCTCCAACAAGGGCCGGTAAGGATGCCGAATGATGGGGATCACGGTAAGGTCGCTGTTTAATCAGGGTCCCTTCTGGCAATCTTCCTGCAATACTATGAATCATGGTAACCTCAAGCGCCTCTTCAGGCTCAAGGGGTGGTAAGATCCCCGGCAAACGCACCGCAAGCATCGATTTTCCGGCTCCAGGCGGTCCCATAAGAAGAAGATTATGTCCGCCAGCCGCAGCAATTTCCAACGCTCGTTTTGCGGTCTCTTGCCCTTTGACATCGATGAGATCGAAAGCACCTGGATTATCCTCTGTCACGCCTGGTGTAGGGGGAGGCAAGATTTGAAGACCTTTAAAATGATTGATCAAGGCTAATAGACTCGAAGGTGCCAAAATATCAATATCAGGAGCCCAGGCCGCCTCTTTTCCACAGGCCTCAGGACAAATAAGGCCCTGACTTTGGCTTGCGGCATGAAGAGCGGCAGGTAAGACGCCAGAAACAGGAGAAATCCGGCCATCAAGGGCTAATTCACCCAAGGCCACATAGCGATGGACCTCCTCAAAAGGCAAAACTTCTAAGGCCACCAACAGACCTAAAGCAATGGGCAGGTCATAATGACTGCCTTCCTTTTGAATATCTGCAGGTGAGAGATTCACGATAATACGCTTGGGTGGCAAAGCAAGTCCTAAAGAATGAAGCGCCGCTCGAACTCTCTCACGCGATTCCGCAACCGCTTTATCGGGCAATCCCACAATAGAAAAAGACGGTAGGCCTGTTGTGATTTGCACTTGGACATCAATGGCAAGGGGTTCAATTCCTTGGAAAGCAACGGTGTTAATGCGTGCGACCATGAGGTGCCTTTTTTATTTTTAATCTTTATTTTTCAGTGAGACTTTAATTTTTTGAAGTTTTAGCATCGTCAGCTTACTCATTCATTCGCCCTGGGTGAATTGACTAAGATGTTTATACGCCTGTGCCGCTCCAGCATACCAAAACATTGTCAAGTAAGCTGTTGGTATCGATAAAAGAACCCAATCAAGTGTACTGATATCCGCCATATTTGACACAAATATAAAGATAAAGCTTATACTACATAACCACCATATTATAAGGGGTAAGGATGTAAGAAAGGACACCCCGAAAAGCCTTAGTAATGAACCTCTCGTCATCTTCCACGAAAGTCTTATAGGTTTGCTATGATCTAAAGCAGAGTTCGGGATAGAGAACATAAGGCGCATAGAAAAATATATAAAAGTAATGAAGCCAAAGATAATAAGCGGGATGATCCATATATTAAAAGCCATCCCTTGCAGATTAAAATATGAAAAAGCAGATGATAACCCCACAATAAACAATCCTATAAGACAGATAGAAGCTACTCCAAGCAAAGTAGTAAGAATAAAAGTTAAAAGGACCTTCCAAGTGCGTGACGTTAAAAGTGAACTAAAAAGGTTTTTTTTAATTTCTTCGCGGTTCACGATGGCGCGCGTCATATTAATGTTTATTGATAACAAAAGCAAAAATGCTAAAATATCGACAATACGAAAAGCAAAGAAAGCAAGAATAACGATAATCCCTTCTTGCGAAAAATTAATGCCATTCTTTATTAAATAATGAATGTCATCTTTTACCAGAGAAAGAATCGTCACATAGGATAAAACTTGCACACCACTATATTGTAGTAGCATCAGGAACAATTTTCCAAAATTAGCAAAGAAGAATTTATAAGCATATTTTGTTGTTTCGATAACAGGTAACTTTTTCATCGGTTTTTCTATACCTTTTTACAGATTAATGATGAGGGTGATAATTCTCATTTTCTTTAAATTACTTACACAAACTCAAAGTAATTTTAAAATGTCGCCTAGAAATGTCAAAGATTTTACCATGATGGGATAACTTCTGAAGAGTAAAAGCTTTAGGAAAGCTTCTCCAAAACTTTATCCTAAACAAGACGCTCCACATGCATTTTATTGATTTTATTGATTATTTTTGGCATAGGAACCTGTCATAAGTGAATGATAAAACAGTCGTTGAGAGTCATCTAGAACCTCAACAAACTCACGGGCATCCTTTAGTTATTTTATTTTTTAATAATTTATCAAGCTTTTACTTATATAATCTATAAATGTTAATTAATCTAACTTAGAGGAATAAAATGAATATTTTTAATAAATCGTTTAGAAAATTTATACTTAGCTCTATACTACTCTTACCAAATACTGTACATGCTGTAACTTGTGCCGACATTAAGTTTAATCCCAAACTAACAATCCCTCAACTTCCTAAACCCGCTCACGAAGTAAAATCCAGTTTACTAACAACTACAAATAGAGAGTTACACTTTTCAGGACCAACAAGTTCTATGCACAATACTTATCCAGGTCCAGATTTCAAAGGACCAAAGTATTATGCATATTATGAGAATAACCAAACTAAATATTCCTCAAAAAAATTAGAAGACTTATATGTTGTTGTCCAGCAAGACATGAGAGACAAATATATGAAGGACCCATCGAAATGTGTGCTTATGGTATATGATAATAAAGATCAAAATTTCCTTTACCATGCGTATTTTGAGATAAAGTAAGTATTGCGAAAATTAAACTCTGTGATCCCTAAGGTTTGAGCCATGGCAGTAAGTGAATAATATAATAACTGCTGAGGCTCAACCAGAGTTTAGACAAGCCCAAGCGCACCCTTTTCTGGCAAGCCCAAAGCTAATAAGAGAGATGCAAATCAGGGTCACTCATAATATCTTGCACTTCCTCTTATCCGTTCAGCCTTATTTAAGCCTCTCTAAAGCATCTACATATGAGGCAAGATTAAAAATTATGGTTTGTGTATGTCAATTCCTTTGCAATGATGGGATAAAACGACCTTTGGATAGCTAAATTCAAATTTAGACACGTTTTTCCAACACCTTATCCCAAACAAGACGCTCGACATGCATCTTATTGAATTTATTGAGCATTTGAATCCCAGTAGGTGAGGTCACATTGATCTCTGTAAGATAATCGCCAATGATATCAAGCCCCACAAAAAAGAGCCCCATCTCTTTTAACAAGGGTGCGAGTTCTTGGCAGATTTTTTTATCGTTTTCAGTGGGTTGATAAGGTTGCCCCTGGCCCCCTTGTACGAGGTTACTGCGAATACTGTTTTCAGCGGGGACGCGGCTGAAGCCCCCTATGAGCTCACCATCCAACAAAAGAAGGCGTTTATCGCCTTGATGCACCTCAGGAAGGAATTTTTGGGCCATCCATGGCTGATTTGGGTAACTCTTACACATCATCTCCATCGTGACCGCTAAATTAACGTCACCAAGCTTCAAGTAAAAAATCCCAGCACCGCCAAATTCATAGAGCGGCTTAAGAACAATATCTCCATGCTGTTCTTGAAAAAAAGTAATCTCCCGGGGATCTTCCGTGATCAAGGTGGGGGGCATCAGATGAGCAAACTTTGTAATCAACAGCTTTTCGGGCGCATTCCGAACACCCTGAGGCGCATTGAGGACCAACGTGGTCGGGGGAAGGCTTTCAAGAAGATAAGTGTTCGTAAAATAGCCTAAATCGAACGGGGGATTTTGTCGAATCCAGATCACATCCATGTCGGATAAATTCCGTTTCTCAGGCGCCTTTAAAATTAAGGGCGGCATCATGGCCGTATCAATCGTCAGAGGGAAAAGAGGCGCTTGCACCTGATCATTGGTCCAGATCAGTTGATGCGGTTCATAAAAGTAAAGCTCATACCCGCGGCGGGCTGCCTCAAAAATTAAGGCAACCGTCGTATCAGCCGCATAGTTTAGCGACGGCAATGGATCCATTTGAAACGCAACTTTAAGCTTCATCTTCTCCTCCTCAATTGTCCTCTTTATTGAAAAGAAGAGCCTGTATTCGGTTCATCGAGAGTTTGTGGCTTTAACGTCTCGTCAGGCGCTTCTATGACTGGAAACTCTTCTAAAGTCGCTTGGTCTTGCGGATGAGCATTTACTTGAGATCTAACAGGAGCCTGTGATTTAAGTGTCACATAACTGGTCACCTTGCGAACGCCACCAATGTGACGGGCATAATGAGTCACCTTATCAAGCTCTTGTTGATTTTGAGCAATTCCTATCAAGAACACGGTTCCATTCTCAGTATGCACATTATAATTCAAAGAACGGATATCATTATCATTTAAAATCTTTGTTTTAAGCTGAGTTGTAATCCAACTATCGCGGGCATATTGCTGAAAAGATGATGTTTTACCCACTGTTGTCTCATCAACAACTTCCTTAACGCCAGGAACCTGCCACGCATAGCGAATAGCATCAATTTGTTGTTCTGTCGTCTCAAGTTCACCCGTAATCAGCACGCGTCCCTGCCGCACCACAACATTCGTTGCCATCACAAGTTCTGGTCTTTTATCCATCCATTTTGCTTGAAGATGCGCTTTAATTTGTGCATCTGAAAAAACACCTTTCACGCCGCGCTCTTCTGAAGCACTGGTTGCAACCGTTGTGGCTCCCCCCATGAAAGCAACAGGGGCACAGCCTGGGAGCATAAAAAGGCCCATGATCGTTGATGCTGAAACAAACATTGTTTTCATATTAATCTCCGTTTTGTATAAACCACATATTTTGAAGATGATTCCATCTCAAGGGAAGAACTAAGATTATATCGAAGCGAACCTGAAGGCTAGCAAGTTTTGGATTTTTTGATAAAAACCATGTCGCCGCTCTTTGAATGCGCTGTTGTTGGGAAAATCCTAAAGATTCAAGGGCTAAGGATTGTGTGGATCGTGCCTTGACCTCAATGATCGCCAAAATTTTACGACGTTTTGCGATAATATCAATCTCTCCGACAGGCGTTTTATATCGCGTTGCTAAAATCTGATACCCTTTCAGACGCAATAAAATCCGACTTATCCTTTCAGCCCAACGTCCTTTGCGTTCTGCTTGAATTTTTTGATGTGCTTTGTTCGTATGTTTACAACTTACGTGAGAGCGATTACTCTTTGTTTCACGTGAAACATTTTTTTGAGGAACGTCTTGTAATGAAATCATGCTTTAAAGCCTTTATCGTCAGTCTACTCTTCGGCCTTACATCTTGTCAGACCACCATAACTCAAAATCAAGCTGATCAACAAGACTCTCTTTCTCTCCAGGCAGAGCCTCTTCAGGAACAAACTTCTCTTTCCACTCATAAACGTAAGATTGGGGTTTTACTCCCCCTTTCAGGAACGCATGCGACGCTTGGCCGCCTCTTAAGGCAGGCGACTGAGCTTAGTTTTTTTGAACATCCCATCGAAGAGGCTGAACTTATTTACAAGGATACGGAAGGGACAAGCCAAGGTGCCCTCAAGGCTGCTCAAGAATGCATCAATGAAAATGTAGAGGCCATCATTGGTCCTGTCTTTTCAACAGAAGTCAAAGCCATCACACCCATTCTTAAAACCCGCCAGGTTCCCCTTCTTTCTTTCTCAAATGATATCAAGGCCGCCGAGCAAGGGGTCTTTATGCTTGGTTTTTCTCCCCAAGCTCAGGTTCGCGAAATTCTTGAATACGCCGCTCAGCAAAATCTCACCAGGATCGTAGCACTTGTTCCAAGAACGGCCTATGGAGATAGCATCCGTCATGAGCTTAAAAAAGAAACAGCGGCACAACATCTCACCCTTGTTGGCTTGGTTGCTTATGAAGGGCAAGGGGAAAATCTTAAGACGGAATTAGCCCACCTAAAGCATATTTCCTATAATGCGCTTTTTATTCCTGTTGGAGGAAAAGATTTAACAAATCTTTTCAATAACTTAGAGTATTATGATTTTGATTATTCCCACCATCAACTTTTAGGAACAACTTTGTGGGAAAGCAAAGAAGCGCCCGCTCAACTTCTGGGGAGCTGGTATGCAGCGCCAACGCCTGAGACATATCGAGAGTTTGAAACCCGTTTTGAGAAAATTTATGGGACCGCGCCTCAACGAATGGTAAGCCTTGGTTATGATGCCATGGTTGCCTTATCGCGCGCAATCAAAGATACCTCAGGTAAACGATTAAGCTTTCGCAATTTTATGAAGACGGATGGGTTTTATGGCGCGAATGGCTTCTTTCGTCTCAAAGAAGATGGCACTGTCGAAAGGACCTTTTTCATCTTTAAATGGACAGAGCAGGGTCCTCAACCCCTCTCAACAATTTTATAAAGGCTAAAAATTGAAGCTTAAATTAATTTCTCTTATCTTAATAAGCTTTTTTAACCAATTATGGGGTTCTTCTGAACCACAAAAGCTCCCTTTAACAACTTGGGGATCCTATTTTATCTTAACTCATTGTTGGAGCTCTTCTGAACTTCAAGGCCATTTTTCCGACAAACAAATTCAAAAACTTTCGACCTTAGATTTAATGCCTCCAGCGCGTTTAAAACCTGTTACGTCTCTTCCAATTTTACATGAATCTTATCAAGGTGTTATTCGTGCTATTAGACCCAATACAAAAGCGCGTTATGTTGCCTTGACTTTTGATTGCTGTGAGCTTGCCAATAGTATCACAGGCTATGATTATGAAATCGTAAATTACTTACGATCTCATGCTATTCCAGCAACATTTTTTCTCGGGGGAAAATGGATGCGCTCACACCCTGAGAAAACAATGCAACTTATTGCTGATCCTCTCTTTGAGATTGGGAATCATACATGGACTCATGGTAACTTAGGTGTTATGCCACTTAAGAAAGTTCGCGATCAAGTTCTTTGGACTCAGGCCCAATATGAATTATTTCGTGAAGAGATTGCTCGTCGGATAGGACAAACGCCTCAGACACATCAAGAGTTGCGTAAAATTCCTTTATTACCCAGGCTGATTCGCTTACCTTATGGGCGAAGCAATTCTGAAACCCTAAAAGAACTTCAAAATTCAGGATTTCTAGTCGTTCAATGGGATGTTGTTGGTGAAGAAAATGTGCCAAAAGAGTTAGTACAGCAGGTTGCTTTAAAACTTGCGAGAAAAACGAATTCTGGTTCAATCATCCTTCTTCACGCTAATGCTGTGCCTAAAGGAACTTCTGCTCTTTTACCTTATCTTGTTGAGGAATTACAAGCTCAGGGATATATTTTTGTTACCGTCAGCGAGCTTTTAAGTAAAGGTGAGCCCATCGTTAGTCCTGAAGGCTATTTCAGTAAACCTGGCGATAATTTAATGTATGATAAAATTTATGGTGATGGCACTCATCGTCTTAAATAAATTTAAATCTTAAGCTTGAGATATTCTGTAAATTTCTCTTTAGCAATCTTTAGTTGAGCTTTCCTTAAGCAAATGACGCATCCATAAGGCAGTAATCTTCTCTTGCAGGCTATTTTGCTTAAGACGTCCCTGAAGGCTCTCATAATCGACTTTCTCCAGAGGTTGGTCTTGAGTCCGGCAGGATAAAACCATGCTTTCTTGGCCTGTTAAAGGGTCCATGTGACGCTGTAAACATTGGCCACAGACCCCTTTCATCATGCACTGCATAGGGGAATTCACACTCACAACGGCTTGGCATTTTGTCTTAAACAAAGAATTACTTAACAATGGGCGTGCTTGTTCAATAGCTGCCATGGTTTTCGCAGAAGCCATAATTAAAAATCGGTCTAGGCCTGTGACGTGTTGCGTCTCCACAAACTTTTTCAAAGCTTCAACAATGCTTCCTTGATAAAGCTTGTCTTGAGACCGAAGAGACCAGGCCTTGCTGGGCTGTTTAAACGTCCAATAGATAAAGGCCGCCGTTTGTTCAGCGCGCTCGCGATAAACAACATCCTTGGGATGCTCATACCCCATCAGGTAATGAACCTCATTACCCGCCATTTTCATGGCTTTGCCAATTTCCAATAACCCAACATTGCCAAGACCTTCACCAATTAAAAGAACTTTCTCATGACGAGGAATTACGGTGGGAGATCCTGTAGGCCCCATTAAAATGATAGGCTCGCCTGGCTTAAGATACTGACACAACAATGAAGAAGCACCAACCTCAGAAACGACAACACTGATGAGGCCTTGCTCCTTATCCACCCACGCGCCTCGGACGGCAATACCTTCCATCACAAGCGCTTGATCATTCATCCGAATTGCTTGATTTTCATAATTTTGAAGACGAAAAAACTGGCCGGGTTGAAATTGTTGAGCTGCAGCAGGGGAATGAATAAGAATCTCAATAACTTCTGGTGTTAAACGATTCACCGCTTTAATCGTTGCGGTTAAAGCTTGCTCGATCTTCTTCCTCACAATCGAGGGGTCTTCTCGATCCTTTTTCAGGCGTGAAAGAGCCTTGGTAATCAAAGGAACACCATACTTAGCGCTGGCCATGGCTTTCACTACACTCCCGGCATAACGGGCATGAAGATCCCCAAAGAAACTTAAGGTTCGCCCTTCTAGGTCTTCTGAAATCAGACAACTGCCCTCTGTTAAAGGCTTTAAGTAGCCGTCAGACACCTTAAAGATGCTAGGGAACTCTTCGACCACTTGCGTGTTTGGAGTCGTTCCTGTGGCGATTAAAATGGTGCGTGCAGCCATGTTTTCTTCTTGAGAACCTCGTTTCACTTTAACACCGCTTGCCTGGCCGTTTTTATCTATTAAAATTTCTAGAGGAGAAGCGTCAGGCAAGAATTTGATCCCTTCTTGCAGCGCTTTAAAAACTTCATCGTGATTCAGGCGATAACTGGGGGCCTCCGTTAAATCTTTGCGATAAAGAATGGTGGCACCTCCCAATTCCTCAAGAACTTCTTGCAAGTTTTCTTTATTCTTAGAAAACAAGTCCGCATGCGCTAAAAATTCTTGAGCGAGTTCATGATCGTCCACTGTCCAATTCTCAGTGACTTTCTTCTCACCTAATTCTTTAACAAGAAACTGATAACGTTCAGAAAATTTTTGAACCTGCAGCGGATAATACGCTAGCGCTTCCGTGGCAGCATCAATGGCTGTAAGCCCCCCACCAATGACCACAATCGGCAATCGAATCGTTAATGAAGACAGAGAAGTCTCACGACTTGCTCCCATTAAGTGGAGAGCCATCAAAAAATCTTGGGCTAAACGGACACCTGGGACCATTCCATTTTTAAGAGGGAGCCAGCGGGGACTGCCCGCCCCACAGCACAAGGCGATATGATGAAACCCAAGCTTCCAACTTGTCTCAATATCAAGCTGGCTCCCAAACCTCACGCCCCCCGAAAGCCGAAAATTTTCCTGTCGTTCCAGAAGAATGCGAATCAATAGCAGGTAATTTTTTTGCCATCGCACGGTAATACCATATTCGGCCACGCCTCCAAATCCTGCAATAACGCGATGATCAAGTGCCTCAAAATGACTTTTAATATCATGAATAGGTTCCAGATAATGCGTCGGCAATCGCTCAATTTTAAGCCCATCAATTCCGACCACCATATGCCCATCTCTTAAGAGATAATGCGCCACTGTAAAGCCTGCAGGCCCCATGCCCACGACAAGGGCATTACGCCCTGTTGGAGCCTCAGGGAAAGGCTTTTTAAGGTTCAAGGGATTCCACTGCACAAGAAGAGCATAAATTTCAAACCCCCAGGGCAGGGCAAGAATTTCTTCTAAAATCTGGGTTTCAATGGAGGGAACATCCACGGGTGTTTGTTTTTGAAAAATACACGCCTTCGCGCAATCATTACAGATTCGATGTCCTGTCGCTGCCACCAACGGGTTGTCCACAAGAATCATGGCAAAAGCGGCTAAACTAAGGCCTTGTGCCTTCAATTCATTCATTTCTGAAATCTTTTGCTGAAGAGGGCACCCTGCAAGTGTGTTCCCTAAAGGATTTTTTTGGAGAACTTCTGCCCCTTTTTCAAAAAGGCCTTTCGCACAAGAATCCTTACCTTGAGGGTGACATTTGATGCAATAGGTCGCTTGATCAAGAGCCTGCGCAAGAAAAACGCCGGAATCCGTATGATGAAAGCCTTTTCGGTGCCGTTTTTGGCCATCCTCAACCGTCAACCTTTTATCCTCTTCCACCACCTCGATTAACCGTGAAAAATCCCATGCCGTAGGAAGTTTGAAAAGGATGCCTTTTTGATGTTTTTCCTGGCCTTCTGGATGCGTCAAAGCCCATTCGGCATAGCGAACAGCCTGCGCGAGGTTTTCATGATTCAGCGCCTCATCTTCAAGCCACTTTAACACTTGTCGTGCAAAGTTGAGTTCTTGCGTCAAAAGATCTTCGTTCCCTTGAAATTCCTTTAAGAGAGGAGGGAAGAATACTTGCTCAGGCCTGTCCTTTCTTTTAAGCGCCACCCGCCGCAGGACGAATTGTCTTTTACATTGCCATAAAGGACCTAAAAGGTCGTGCTGCTCTCGAAGCTCACCAATCTCTTTTTCAATTCCAAATAAAGCCGCAAGATAATCCTCAAGAAAAGGGGCCGCCTTCATCAGGAGGAAACTCTCTTCTTGCGGCGTTAGTGTTTCAGGTGTTAATCGAGCTTGCTGATAGCTCATCCCCCCCAATGAATCTTGTTGTGTGAGGAAATCAATAAAAGAAGCATCAACTTTTTTAAGACCTTCTAATGTCTTAAGCTCTTCAAAAGTAACGCCATTTTTAAGGGAAAATTTTTTCATCCAACCAAGTTATGCACAGTGGCCCGAAAATTAATTGCGGGTGGCGACCATCCGCCCTAAAGGTTTTCCTCCTACCAAATGAACATGGAAATGAGGAACCTCTTGCCCACCATAAAGGCCATGATTCGTGATCATACGATAGCCATACTCTTTTAACCCCAACAAATCAATGACATTCACGATAGCCTCTGACAAGCCTTTTAATTCTTCTGGCGTTGCATTTTGATAAAATTCATAAACATTTTGATAGGCGCCTTTTGGAATGACAAGCGCATGAACAGGCGCTTGCGGATAAGCATCATGAAAGGCAAGGGCTTCTTTATTCTCAAAGATTTTCTTACAAGGGATTTCGCCTCTTAAAATCCTTGCAAAGATGTTTCCTTCATCGTATGACATTTTTACCTCCACGTGATATGATTCGTTTGAAAAACCAAGCTATTTTGGAAATACTTTAGGGGTAAAAGTCAAGGAGACTTTGAATGACACAAGAACAATCAACTTCATGGCATGGCACAACCATCCTTAGCATCCGTAAAGGAAATGAAGTGGTCATCGCCGGCGATGGTCAGGTGACAATGGGCGCCATTACCATTAAATCTCAGGCACGAAAAGTAAGAAGACTCGGCAATGGTCAAGTCATTGCAGGCTTTGCAGGAGCAACGGCTGATGCCTTTACCTTATTTGAGCGACTTGAGGCCAAGCTTGAGCAGTATCCGGCACAATTGACGCGCGCCTGTGTTGAGCTTGCAAAAGATTGGCGGACAGATAAATATCTACGACGTCTTGAGGCTTTAATGGCGGTGGCAGATACGACGACCTCGCTCACCTTGACGGGAAACGGCGACGTTCTAGAACCTGAAGATGGTGTCATTGGCATTGGATCAGGTGGCGCTTATGCGTTGGCCGCTGCTCGTGCCCTTATCGATGTTGATCATCTCTCAGCCGAAGAAATCGCCCGCAAAGCCATGAAAATTGCGGGAGATCTTTGCATTTATACCAATCATAACATTACTGTAGAAAAGTTAGTCATATGAAATCCTTTACACCGCGTGAAATTGTCTCTGAGCTTGATCGGTTTATTGTGGGCCAAAAAGAAGCCAAGCGCGCTGTGGCTCTTGCCTTACGCAATCGTTGGCGCCGTCTTCAAGTGCGCGAAGAACTTCGCGAAGAAATCCTGCCTAAAAACATCTTAATGATTGGCCCCACAGGCGTTGGTAAAACTGAAATTGCGCGCCGCCTTGCCAAGCTTGCAGATGCGCCTTTTTTAAAAGTTGAGGCCACCAAATTCACAGAAGTTGGCTATGTCGGCCGTGATGTGGAACAAATTATTCGCGACCTCATTGAGATTGCGATCCATGCCCAAAAAGACCGTCACAGAAAGGAAGTTCAAGCCAAAGCTGAGATAAATGCCGAAGAACGCATTCTACAGGTTCTTGTGGGCGAAAACGCCTCAGAAGAGACGCAAGCAAAATTCCGCCAAATGCTCCATGAAGGCAAACTTAATGAGCGTGAGATTGAAATTGAAGTCTCGGATACAGCCGGTGTGCAAATGCCAACCGTTGATGTCCCTGGAATGCCGGGCGCCCAAATGGGAATGCTGAACCTCGGCGATGTCTTTGGTAAAGCATTTGGCAACAGAACCAAAACACGTAAACTGTTGGTGCCAGATGCCCTTGAGGTTTTGATTGTTGAAGAGAGCGATAAGCTTATTGATCTTGAGAAAACCGTTCAAGAAGCCATCACGTCGGTCGAGCAAAATGGCATTGTTTTCATTGATGAAATTGATAAAATTTGCGCAAGGTCAGATCGCCATGGGGCAGATGTTAGTCGTGAAGGCGTTCAGCGTGATCTGTTGCCTTTGATTGAAGGCACCTCAGTTGCGACCAAACATGGCACCGTGAAGACGGATCATATTCTCTTCATTGCCTCAGGTGCTTTTCATTTGGCAAAGCCTTCTGATTTGTTGCCTGAACTTCAAGGCCGTTTACCTATACGCGTTGAATTAAACGCCTTAAAGAAAGAAGATTTTGTTCGGATTCTGACTGAGCCAGAGACCAGCCTTATTAAACAATACGAGGCTCTTCTCGCAACGGAAGGTGTAATTCTTGGGTTCCAGGCGGACGCGATTCAAGAGATTGCTGCGCTGGCCGCGGAAGTGAATCAAAACGTTGAAAACATTGGGGCACGTCGTCTTCATACGATTCTTGAAAAACTTCTTGAAGAGATTAGCTTTACCGCCAGTGACCGTGGCGGTGAGACCATTGACATCACGCCTCAATACGTCCGTGAGACTGTCCAAGAATTAGCTAAAAATACCGATCTTTCAAAATTTATTTTGTAAAGATATATTTAAGCTTTCTCAGATCCATGGATGACTGATTTCTGAATCCCCGCCTTTCGCCTTGGCGAAGCCTGGGCAGCGGGGATGACAAAATCAATCTCGAAGTTGGCCCGGTCTCAAAAATGTTTCACGTGAAACAATTCAATATAATTATTTGATTATTAATTATTTTTTATCATGAATCAGTTCTGTGAACTTAAATTTCTTTTTCTCTTTTAAAAGAAGTAAGTGAATTCTGGCTAAAGTTTCTAATTTTCTTTTCTATTTCCCTTTTCTATGGTGGAAATTTCTCAGAAGAAATTTCTTCCTAATCACGGTTTTTTTTCAACCAATGCAGGAGATCATCATGAGAATATTAAAGAAATGTTTTTATCTTTTTGCCTTAGGAATAATAGGGTCATTAAGTTATTTTAATTTTCCCAGTGTGGCTTCGATCAATGAAACAACTTGGGAAATGCAAGATGAAACTGGTAAATTACGAACTCATCCTTTAAACCAAAATGAGCTTCCGTTCTGGTATGAACTCCAAGGAAGCCCTGCTGCAACAGCTTTATTTCGAGATGGCCGCCCCCGGACACAAGAAGAGTGTGATCCTCAAGCGCAACGATCGATTAAAAGGCATCTAGCCGGTAATCCTCTTGTCGTTCATGTTGTTGAACTTAATACACCGGAATTTGGCTGGAAGCCTGTTGGCACTATTGTTATTGGTGGTTCAGATAAAGAAAATTATTTTGAACTTGCTGGCCTCTCTCATCCTGCCATTATTAAATCAACAGGCGAGTATTTAAAAAAGGTTGATAAAGAAGAAAGACTCCAAAAAAAAGCTGGATTTGATGATAATGATCCCAATTTAATCCCTCTTTGGAGAAAAAAATATGCCTTATCGATGGCTCAGTTAATCGTAGATCAGTTTTTACCCATTATACGCCAAACAAAAGTTACAGGAAAAGGCGAGTATGATTTTGATGGCACCATATATCGCGGCATTATCGCCACATCCAGTGATCCAGCTGCGGAAAAAATATTAAAAAATCTAGGTTTTCACCGGAGCGAACAAATGGAAATGTCTCGTTTTGGTGTTATGAAGTGGCAGTTCGTTCTTGAATTTACAGACAAGCAGACTGCCTAAATTTTATGATTTGAGGGAGAAGAGAGGATTGTCGACTCTTCTCCTTTTTCATTATTATCTTCGATATAAAAAATTTAATTCATACCCAGATTTTTTTAAGAGATTTGCATTCGCTAAATTGTTTCACGTGAAACATTTTATGATAACTTCTTGATTTTACGATTTTAAATAAACATAGATCTTAATGTATCTTTGATACTTTATCTTAAAGCAATTGCTCTTAAAAAATATAAGGCACCATCTTCATATGGTATAATTGCAAGAATAGTTATTATTCGTTCAGCGATGTTTATAATAAAATTTTTCTTCTCCTATCTAACAACGTGTTATACTGGCCTTAACTTTACCATCATGTCATCCTCGCGAAAGCGGGGATCCAGAAAATCAACCTATATTATGACCTATTATGTTTACATTCTTTGTTCACAAAAAAATGGAACTTTATATGTTGGTATCACAAACGACTTAGACCACCGTCTTTATGAGCATAAACAAGAACTTATAAAGGGATTCACAGAAAAATATCATGTGGATAAACTTGTATACATGGAATCTTATCAGGATATAATCGATCTTGGAAAATAAATCTGATTGAAGAAGTAAACCCAGAATGGGAAGAATTATTATAACTGGATCCCCGCCTGCGCGGGGATGACAAAGAGATATCCGATCATTTTTATTATTAATCAGCTTATTTTAAAGGAATTGTTCTTAAAAAAACATATAAGGCGCCATCACCGCCATGTTCATGAGCGGCTTTTGACCAAGATCCGACGAGAGAATTTAAAGGCGATTCTTGAAGCCAAGAAGGAACCGCATCCTTAAGATTCAACCGAGGTTTATCGTCCTCGCCTAAAGAGCGTGAACCTCTCCCTTTCCCTGTAATAATGAGAACTGTTCTCAAACCTTGATGAGATGCTTTCCATAAAAAACTAGAAAGCTCTAAATATGCTTCCTTTAACGTGAGCCCATGAAGATCTAACGTCTTCTCAAGTTTTGCATTACGCGTCTTTTTCCGAGAGATCCCCTGAATTTTGTTATTCTCTAAAAATGTTTCACGTGAAACATTTTCAAAAGGAACCTTGTCTAAAAAGGCTTTGAGCGGATTTCGACCACGCAAGTGAACTTTCTTAGGTTTTTTTTCAACTTTCGCCGGGAAAGAGAGAGCTTTGACGTCGCGTAAATAAGTTTTCCAGGGATCTTCAGACTCATCCGTCATCCCGCAAAACCTTTGAATTCAATTGTTTTGGGCACGAGAAAATAAAGTTCTCCAGCAGATTTCATACAGCCTGCTAATTCGCCAGCTTGATCGCCTGTCCCCCAATAAAAGTCGCCTCGGACGGGACCTTTAATTGCGCCCCCCACATCTTGCGCAACCACAAATCGCTGCAAAGGTTGTTCAGTCCCACAGGGTGGTTCTGCAGACAACCATAAAGGCATTCCCATTGCGATCACGCGCGGATCAACCGCTAAACTTCTTTTGGGTGTCAACACGGCACCTTGTCGCCCAATTGGTCCTTCTTGAGCGCCTAAATTCTTAAAAAACACAAAGGACTCATTCCGATGCAAAATTTCATCCATTTTGTCTGGATTGGCGCGAAACCATTGTTTAATCCCTTGCATCGTTGCTTGTTCGGGCGTTAAATAACCGCACTCTAAGATATATTTTCCGACGGAAGTGTAAGGATATCCATTGGTTCCATCATAGCCAAGCCGGATCCAACCATCTTCAAACTCAAGCTTTCCTGAGCCCTGAATGTGCATAAAAAAAAGATCTGCCTTATTAGCAACCCAAGCAATTTCTAAATTGTGTCCTTCAAGTACGCCAGCGGATAACGCCCGTCTTGAATGATAAGGCTTTAATGTTGCTTCATGCAGGCTTCCGGCAATACGATACCCCGCTAAGGCTGAATGGAAGTGACCCAGATCTTCAATCACAACAAGTTCTGGAGGGCGCCGATAAATGGGATAGGGAAACTCCGGTGAGGCCACCATTGATGTTTTCAAACAAGGTTCGAAATACCCTGTAAACAATCCCTTGGGTTCCTCGTCATAACGAAGGTGATAGGCTTTAAAATGCGTCACCAGAAAGTTACGAAACTGAACTTCTTCTATGGGAAGCTTCAAAACATCTTCCCATTCTGCCCGCGTCCCCACAACACCAAAAGAGGTGTCAACAGGAAGAGATTTTAAAATGGTTGCAGAACGGTTCCAAGCTAAGCAAGCGTCTTCAAACGTATCTTCGGCAAAGCCAGGAAGCTTTTCAACATCCACTTTTTGAAACGAAAAATTTTTAAAATTGATAGGAACGATTGCGGCTGTCATTATTGTTCTGTCTTTATTAAGATCCAATTGAATTCTTTCGATCGAAGATCACGTGAAAATGTCCATAAATCAATAACTTGTTCACTTTGATTTGGATTACCCTCGATGATATCCCCTTTGTCATTTCGAATAAGGTGAACTTGTTCCGAGGTAAATCGTACGGTAATGATCGCTTGTGTTTCTTGCAACTGCATATCGGTGATCTCAGCGGATTCAATTTTCGCAATGGTTGTCTCAAGACTTTCTCTTTCTTGGTGCCTTTCTTCAATAGCTTCTTGAAAATCCTTATAAACTTCAGAAGATAATAATGGTTTTAAACTTTTTAAATCCCCTTTTGCATAAGCAAGTACAATCATCTCAAAAGCGCGTGTTGCCCCCCCTAAAAAGCGACTTAACGAAAACTGTCGATCAAGAGAGAGCATTTGGCCATAAATCTTACGGAGACCTGGTCCAATAAGGTCTTCCTCTGAAGAGGACGCTGTAGGATCTTGTTTCGCCTCGGGTTTTAAAGGATCCCCTGAGGTATCGCTTTGCCGTTGCGAGTGTTCAAATCCTGTTCGTTGGCCGAGAACCGAAATTAATTTAAAGATAATAATAGCTGCAATAAATGCAAACACTAAAATCTCGAGCAATTGACCCATTTATTTCTCCTTCAAAAAGTTCTCTTTATCCTTATATTGTCATACTCTAGGAAACCATGATAGAGTCGCCAACACTAAAAAAGATTTAAGGAGATCATAATGGCCAAAAATGAAACTCAAAAGCCCCAAAAATCAAATGGTGCAGCCGAAATGGAACCCAGCGCGAATATTCCCGCCATGCCACTCATCATTAACGCTCAATACGTAAAAGATATTTCTTTTGAAAATCCAACCCCTTTACAAAGCCTTAGTGCCAGTGAAGATCAGGCCCCCGAAATTGAACTGAATATCGATATCCAGGCTCAAGCTGTTGGCGAAAATACTTATGAAGTTACCCTTCATTTAACAGCAAATGCGCATCAAAATAAGCAAACGATGTTTTTGGCGGAACTTCAATATGCGGGTGTGTTTACATTGGCCACTGACCTTCCACAAGAAGCTGTTCACCCCATTCTCATGATTGAATGTCCAAGGCTGCTTTTCCCTTATGCTCGGAATGTCATTTCAACATTGACGCGAGAAGGCGGGTTCCCAGCGCTTATGCTGAATCCTATCGATTTCCTTGAGCTTTATCGGAACCAATATGGCTCTCAAGAGAACGCCACGCTGGATTCTTAAGTTTATCTAGAAAAGCTTCATGATGTTTAAGATCATCCTCTGGAATCTTAAAAGGGCGCGCCGGATAGAATTTCTTCTCGATCGGCGTAAGACTTGAATTTATTGATTTCGTCGCCAAATTAAGGGTGGGTTGACGCCCGCCTTTAAGCTCAAGATAAACCTCTGCTAAAAGCTCAGCATCCAGAAGGGCGCCATGTTTGATTCGATTTGAATTATCAATCCCAAAACGCTTACATAAGGCATCAAGGCTTGCTGGCGATCCAGGAAATAAACTTTTGGCTAAAGCAAGCGTATCAATGGCGCGCTCAAAGGGAAGACTTTGTTGGTTAAGGCGTCCAAGCTCTGCATTTAAAAATTTCATATCGAATCGGGCATTATGGATGACCAAAGGGCTGTCCCCAATAAAGTCAAGAAATTGCAAATGAATTTCTTCGAACCTTGGATGGTCCTTCAGGAACTCATACGAAAGACCATGAACGTTAAATGCTTCTTGAGGTACCTCTCGCTCGGGATTGATGTATTTGTGAAAAACAGCCCCTGTCGGCACAAAATTGATGAGCTCAATACAGCCAATTTCAACCAATTTATGGCCATCAGCTGGCTCAAATCCGGTTGTTTCGGTATCCAGAACAATTTCACGCATGGCTCGAACAAATCCTCTCAAGATGCTTTAAAAGTTCTTTAAAGATATGAACCCGCGGACGGGAAGTATCAAGCGTAAAATCAGCGCAATTTATTTTCTCTTGTTGAGGAAGTTGGCGAGCTAAAATTTTGAGCAATTTCTCTTCTGTCATATCAGGGCGGTTAAGGACGCGTTCTTTTTGAAGGGCTTGAGGTGCATGAACCACGAGCGTAAAATGGCATAAAGAATCAAACTTCACCTCAAAAAGCAAAGGAACTTCAAGAACGACTAAAGGAACCTTTTCTTTTTTTGCAGCCTCAATCGCCTCCAGCAATGCTTGTTTAACCAACGGATGAACAATGTCCTCAAGGTGGGCAAGAAAAGAGGGTTCTTTAATAACAAGCTGAGACAGGGCATGACGATCAACTTTTCCCTTATGAATAAGAGAATCCTGATAAGCCCTCACTTTTTTAATTAACACAGGAGAAGCTTCATAGAGCTGATGAACGATTTTATCGGCATCAATCACCGGAATCCTTAAGCGTCTAAACATCTTAGCAACAGTTGATTTTCCAGTACCGATCGACCCTGTTAATCCCAAGACCCGAGGTAACTCCATTCCTATCCCTTGCGTGAAAACCTGTGGATAAAATGATAATAACCATAAGGTAAAAAGAAAACAATGTTCCCTTAAAGAAAAATGATTCACAAGCCAAAGATTCTGTTCTCTTGTTATCCACAAGAGGATAAGCTGGGGATAAGAGAGGGAGAAGGTAAGGATAAAAATAAAAAAATATAATCATTTGCTTCTTCAAGCACATCCCTATACAAAATCATAGAGGCCTGGGGACAACAGTTATCCCCAAGCCAACAATAACAACTATCTTTTATTAATAAATTATTAATATTTTAAAATGACACTCTTAAATTTATTCTATGAAACCAAAAAGGGGCCGTCTGTTTGCTGGATTATGCGACAGGCTGGACGCTATCTTCCTGAATATCGGGCGTTACGTGCTAAATACCCGTCCTTCCTTGAACTTTGCTTAACGCCTTCGGCGGCGGCTGAGATCACTCTACAACCTTTAAAGCGTTTTGATCTAGATGCAGCCATCATTTTTTCAGACATCCTTATTGTTCCCTATGCTTTAGGCCTCAAATTAGCATTTATAGAAGGGAAAGGACCTCATCTTGAGCGCATTGAGGGGCCGGACCATCTTCATCGTTTAAGCGTTGATTTAGACCGTTTTATGCCCACCTGTGAGGCTATGAGCCACGTAAGATCAGCGTTACCCTCCCAGGCTAATTTGATCGGCTTTGCGGGGGCTCCTTGGACGGTTGCTTGCTATATGCTAGAGGGGAAATCGTCTAAAAACTTTGATCACGCGAAGGCCTTTGCCTTTCGTCACCCGCAAGCGTTTCAAGACTTGCTTAAAATCATTACAGAGGCTACGATCGCTTATCTTAAGCGGCAGGTGGAGGCCGGTGCTCAAGTTTTGCAGCTCTTTGAATCTTGGGGAGAAGCTGTGCCAGATTGTTTGGTGGAGCAAGCTGTTTACCAACCAACGCACGCGATTGTACAGGCCATGAAAATTTCATATCCTCAAGTTCCTATTATCGGGTTTCCGCGTGGGTTTGGTGAAAAAACACAAGAATATCAACAAAAAACAACCGTTGACGGGATTAGCCTTGATTCCAGAATTTCCTTGGAATGGGTCAAGAAAAACTTTAAAGGAAACGTGGTTTTGCAAGGGGGAATTGATCCTCAAGCGCTCGTTGTGGGAGGGGACATATTGCGACAAGAAGTCGAAAGATATCGGACCTTAGAAGCCCACGGGCCTTATATTTTTAATTTAGGTCATGGTATTGTGCCTGAAACACCAATAGATCATGTTGCTGATTTTATTCGATATGTTAAAGGGGCGTAAGAATGAATCGGAAGGCCGTTATCCTTTTTAATTTAGGTGGACCTGATGGTCCTGAAGCCATTGAGCCCTTTTTATTTAATCTTTTTAATGATCGAGCCATTTTACCGATTTTCCAACCTTTCAGAAGGGTGTTAGCCTTTTTAATAGCGAGGCGACGCAAGAAAGAAGCGCAAGCGATCTATGGGAAATTAGGAGGAGGCTCACCCCTTTTGGCCAACACGCAACAACAAGCCAGCGCCTTGGAAGCCTGTTTGGGGAAGGAATGGCGTGTCTTTATTGCTATGCGCTATTGGCATCCCTTGATAGACGCAACCGTGAAGGCTGTTAAGGCCTATGACCCCACAGAAATCATTCTATTACCTCTTTATCCCCAATTTTCGACGACAACAACGGCGTCATCGTTGAAGGCATGGACTGCAGCCGTAAAGAAAGCAGCTCTTGAAATTCCAACAAAAACTATTTGTTGTTATCCGCATCAAGAAGGATTTATTGCGGCAAATTGTGATCTTATCCAGCAGGCGCTTAAGGGCGAAAAACGTCGCTATCGTTTGCTTTTTTCAGCCCATGGGCTGCCGGAAAAACTCGTGCGGCAGGGGGATCCCTATCAACAGCATATTGAGCTTTCAGCGCAAGCAATTGCTGATCAACTTGGAAATCCGGATTTTGTTGTGTGTTATCAGTCTAAGGTTGGCCCTTTAAAATGGCTGACGCCCTCCACTGACGCTGAAATTAGACGGGCTGGCCGGGAGGAGGTTGGGGTCGTTGTCGTGCCGATATCGTTTGTTTCTGAGCATTCGGAAACCCTTGTTGAGCTTGACATGCAGTATCAAGCCTTGGCGAATACTGAAAAGGTTCCTTTTTATTGTCGGATTCCAACCGTCAGTACGCACACCCTCTTTATTAACGGTTTAGGGCAAATGATAAAATCTCATCAAGAAAAGCTTGCGTCAGGGTGCTTTGAGTTTAAATGTGATCCTCAATTTATTAACTGTATCTGTCGGAGACCATCATGAGCAATTATTTAGCTGAGCATTATCTTTTTATTAAAAGCATCCATATCATTTTTGTCATCAGCTGGATGGCTGCCCTTTTTTATCAGCCCCGCCTTTATGTTTACCATGCGACAGCAACACCAGGGTCCGAATTGTATACAACCCTTTGTATCATGGAAAAAAGGCTTGCGCGCATTATCATGACACCCGCGATGTTGTTAACTTTTGTCAGTGGCAGTTTGCTGTTAATGGTTCCTGGGATTTTGGTAAGCCCGATGGGATGGATTCATGCAAAGTTGTTTCTGGTGCTGCTTTTAGCGGGATATCACGGCATGTTAATACGATGGATGAAACTTTTTCAGACTGGAAAAAATCAGAATTCTCAACGGTTTTACCGTCTTATTAATGAAATTGCGCCCCTTTTAATGATTTTTGTTGTCTTTCTTGTTGTCATCAAGCCTTTTTGAGAGTATAGGTAGTGGTGGATCGAGATTCTCAGGTCCAAAATCCCTTACAAAATGGTACGTATTAATTCATTCAATGAGAGTATAATAATTTATGAACATTCAAGAGCTTAAGCTTAAATTGCCGGCTGATCTGCTGGCAATCGCAGAAGAACACGAAATCGAAAACGCAAGTTCTCTAAAAAAACAAGACCTTATTTTTGCCATCCTTAAACAACTCGCCAGTAAAGATATCCCTATTTATGGTGGGGGGGTCCTTGAAATACTTCAAGATGGTTATGGTTTCTTACGCTCTCCTCAAATGAATTTTCTTCCAGGTCCCGATGATCTTTATGTCTCACCCAGCCAAATTCGACGTTTTGGCCTCAGAACAGGGGATGTTCTTGATGGTCAAATTCGAGCGCCAAAAGAAGGTGAGCGTTACTTTGCCCTCTTAAAATTAAATACGATTAATTTTGAAGATCCTGAACAAGCAAAGCACCGGATTAACTTTGATAACTTGACACCACTTTACCCCAATCAACGTCTTAAAATGGAAATCGATAATCCTGAAAATGGCGACTTAACAACGCGCGTGGTTGATTTAATCTCACCCCTTGGAAAAGGACAGCGTGCTTTAATTACGGCACCGCCTCGAACCGGTAAAACTGTGATGTTGCAACAAATCGCCAATGCTATTTCAATTAACCATCCTGAAGTATATCTGATCGTCTTGCTGATTGATGAACGTCCCGAAGAAGTCACAGATATGGCGCGTTCTGTGAAAGGTGAAGTTTTAAGCTCAACTTTTGATGAGCCTGCAACCCGACACGTTCAAGTCGCAGAAATGGTTATTGAAAAGGCCAAGAGACTTGTTGAAGGAAAGCGTGACGTCGTGATTCTCTTAGACTCAATCACCCGTTTGGCACGTGCTTATAACACAATTGTTCCTTCTTCTGGTAAGGTGTTAACAGGCGGTGTGGATGCCAACGCCCTTCAACGTCCAAAGCGTTTCTTTGGTGCGGCCCGTAACATTGAAGAAGGTGGTTCTCTCACCATTATTGCGACAGCCTTAGTCGAAACAGGATCAAGAATGGATGAGGTTATTTTCGAAGAATTTAAAGGCACAGGTAACGCTGAAATTATTCTTGATCGTAAACTTTCTGATAAAAGAATCTTTCCTGCTATTGATATTACGCGTTCTGGAACACGAAAGGAAGAGTTGCTTGTTAATAAGGGCGATCTTTCTAAGATGTGGGTTCTTCGTCGAATTTTGGCACCTATGGGGGCAAATGATGCGATGGAATTCTTGCATGACAAACTAAAAGCCACGAAAAGCAATCAAGATTTTTTCACGTCCATGAATTCTTAAGTGTATGAATTTAAAAGATTTTCTTTTGTCTCAGGGCCAAAATGTTTCACGTGAAACATTTTTAGCCTTGGGCGTTTATCACGAAGAACTCATCAAATGGCAAAAAGCCATCAATCTCATCTCTAAAACCACTGTGGAAGAAATTGAGGGACGGCATTTTTTAGATAGCGCTCAGCTTTTAAAATTCATACCGCCTTCAACAAAAACCATTATTGATGTTGGAAGTGGGGCGGGCTTTCCAGGGCTTGTTTTATCTTTGCTTCAACCAACTTCAGTGACTTTAATCGAATCTGATCAGCGAAAAGCAACTTTTTTAAACCATATTATTTTAAAAACAAACTCAACCGCCAAAGTGATCTGTGATCGTGTTGAAACGCTTGGATCTCTAAAAGCCGACCTTATCACTGCACGAGGTTTTGCGCCTCTGAAGCGCCTTCTTGAATTGACGGTACCATTATTTACGCCCTCAACAACCTTTTTACTGCTTAAAGGAAAAAGCTATTTAGAAGAAATAAATGAAGCGCAAAAAGAGTGGGATTTTAAAGTAAGTGTTCATTCAAGTATTACAGATTGCCAAGGTAAGATTTTAGAGGTAAAAGAAGTAAGCAAGAAAGTAAAATGAGGATGAGATGACGGTCATTGCTATTGCAAATCAAAAAGGTGGGGTTGGCAAAACAACGACAGCAATTAATCTGGCAACGGCTCTTGCCGCAAGTCTCAAAAAAGTTTTAATGATCGACCTTGACCCTCAAGGAAATGCTTCCACTGGCATGGGACTTTATGGAAGAGAGAGGAAAGCAGGAAGTTATGAGGTTCTTTTAGGAATTGAAAAGGCTTCAGAATGCATCATTAAAACTCGAATTCCTTATCTTTCAATTCTTCCAGCTTCTCCTCATCTTTCAGGCGCGGAAGTTGAGCTTGTTTCTCTTCCTCAAAGAGAATTTAAATTAAAGCAAGCCTTAGAAGAAGTTGAAGAAGATTACGATTATATTTTGATTGACTGTCCTCCTTCTCTCGGGTTTTTAACCCTTAATGCTTTGACCTCGGCAAACTATATTTTAGTTCCGTTGCAATGTGAATTTTATGCCCTTGAGGGGTTGAGCCAACTCATGAATACAGTTCGGCGTGTCCAAGGACGTCTTAATTCTCAGCTGTCTTTACTAGGAATTGCCCTTACCATGTACGATAAGCGAAATGTTCTTTCAGAGCAGGTGGCTGAAGATGTGCGGACTCATTTTAAAGAGCTTGTTTTTAAAAATCCTATTCCTCGCAATGTAAAAATTTCAGAGGCGCCTTCTCATGGGACGCCAGTTCTCCTTTATGATGTCAGAAGTTCTGGTTCTCTTGCCTACATGAAGCTGGCGAGCGAGGTTTTGCAACAAACTCAGGAAAGAAAATATGTCGAATTCGCCAATTAATCGTTCATTAGGGCGTGGATTAGATGCTCTTTTAGGACCCGATCCTGCCATTGCGCCTCAAGTAGGGACTCATATTCAAAAAATCTCGATTTTTGAGATTTGTCCAGGTAAATACCAACCTCGTGAACATTTTGACGTAGAGCCTTTTGAAACGCTTGTTGAATCAGTGCGAGAAAAGGGCGTTATTCAACCCATTTTAATTCGCCCCGTGCACAATGGGATGGCAAATTATGAAATTGTTGCTGGAGAACGTCGTTGGCGGGCGGCAAAGCAAGCAGGACTTCAAGAAATTCCCGCGCTTGTTAAGCAATTAAATGACCGTGAAGCTCTTGAGCTTGGGCTGATTGAGAATATCCAACGCCATGATTTGAACATTCTAGAAGAAGCACAAGGTTATAAGCGGCTTATGGAAGAATTTGATTATACCCAAGAGGATTTAGCAAAATCTCTTAGTAAAAGTCGAAGCCATATTGCCAATACTCTTAGACTCTTGAATCTACCCGAAAATCTTCGCGAATATATTCGCCTTGGAAAACTAACTGCAGGTCATGCGCGGGCCCTTTTAGGGGCAAAAAATCCTGAAATACTTGGGGAAAAAGTTGTTAAGCAAGGGTTAAATGTTCGTCAAACTGAGCAATTGATCAAAAAACAAAATAATCCGTCTCCCACTAAGATTGAGAAGCCTTCGGCGTTTATGGAGCGCGCGTATAGTGAAGATGATAAAACAATGTTAGAGAATCAGCTTAAAGGGGCGCTAAATCTGGCTGTCGCTCTTGAGTTGAAAGGGGATGGTGGACGTCTTAACATCCATTTTAATAATTTGGAAGAGCTCGATTATCTTGTTTCAAGGCTTTTGGTGGGCAACCACTGAAGCAACATTTGTAAAAGATAATTTTCCGGCAGATCTGGTTGCCATTTTAAGGTTGTCTCAAGGTTTAAGAGCAAAGACAACAAGCGTGTTACTTGAAGTGGCGACAAAGGATTACGTATCTGATAAGGCCCCCCTCCTGGGCCTTTTAAACTCCGAAAAGCTTCAGCTTGAAGAAACCGAATGAGAGAAATATCCTGAAAATCGTCTTGTTTCAATGTGTTCCACAGTTGCGTAAAAGAAACAGTATCACCTTTAAAGAAGGCTTCCTTCATTTTAAATAAGTCTCCTTCTTCTTTAGAGATAAAAAGTTCTTTAAAAGCAGACGGCGAAAACTCAGAAGACGCCCCAGAATAGAACAATGCGGCCTTTTGGAGCTGGCTTTCAAACGTTGAAGGATTTGACATCAGGCTTTCAAAAAGGATTTTTTTGGCCTCAGGGTGAAGATTTAAGGAAGTCTCTTGGCAAAAGTCATGAATCACTTTTGTGATCTCAGCATCTTCAATCGTATAAGAAGGAATAGCTGCAACAGAGGGATGCTTTAAAGCAAAATCCACCAGTTTTGCTTTCGAATTTAGTTGGGGGCTGGCCAAAATATAATAGTGGGATCCTTGGTTGAGCGTCTTTTCAACCTCTTTTAAAAGTCGATCATTGGCACGTCGATAAAGATAAACAACAGGCGAAGGCTCAGACTCAAAGAGACTTAAAGAAGAGGTCTCTGAAATAATAAATTCTTCAAGAAGATGGACTTGAAGAGAAGGAATCGTTTTTTTGAGATGGTTAAGAATGACTTTTTCTCGGAAATAAACAAGGTTCTCGTTATTGCCATAAATTAAGAAACATTTGCTATGAGGTGACATTTTCACCAAGAATTGAGCAAATGAAGAGATTTTCATAAAAACATCCTTTTTATTAATTCATATCTTAAGCAGCTTTAGGGAGCGATAAATCATCCCAAATTTCAGCGAGAGCTTGAACTAAGTGATTAATCATCTGGGGGGTGTGCAGGGCAGATGGCGTCAAACGCAGACGTTCAGTTCCCATTGCCACGGTTGGATAATTGATAGGTTGTACGTAAATTTTAAATTGGTGTAAAAGCCGATCTGTTATCTCTTTACATTTTTGTGCATTGCCAACAATGAGGGGAACAATATGGCTCTGATTCTGCAAATAAGGAAGACGATATTTTTCAAGCCTCTTCTTCAAATAACGGGCATTAAATTGATGTTGCTCGCGAAGTTGCGCGTTATTTTTAAGATGGTTAATACTGACCACGGCACCCACAACAATAGCAGGAGGCAATGACGTCGTAAAAATAAAGCCCGGCGCAAAACTTCTTATAAAATCAATAAGTTCTTTTGTTCCGGCAATATAACCTCCGATAAGACCAAAGGCCTTACCAAGGGTGCCTTGGATAATGTCAATGTCGTTCTCAAGGCCGAGAGCTTGCGCAATGCCACCCCCCTGTGGCCCATAAAGCCCTGCGCTATGGACTTCATCTAAATAAGTCAAAGCATTGTATTGCTTTGCAAGGGCACAAATTTCCTTCATTGGGCTTAAGTCGCCATCCATTGAATAAACAGATTCAAATACGATAATTTTAGGTTGATGGGAAGGAATAGATTCTAAAAGTTCTGTAAGATGAGCGACATCATTATGACGAAAAATTTTCTTTTGGGCGCGACTATTGCGGATGCCATGAATAATGGAAGCATGATTTTTTTCATCTGACAGAAAAACACACTCTGGTAAGCAAGATCCCAAGGTTGCAAGGGTTGTTTCATTGGCAACATATCCTGAAGTGAAGACAAGAGAGGCTTCTTTTTGATGAAAATCACTCAAAGTTTCTTCAAGCGTCACATGAGTATAAGTATTTCCAGAGATATTACGCGTCCCGCCTGAACCTGAGCCACATCGCTTAAGGGTTTTGATCATGGCTTTGAGAATTTCTGGATGTTGTCCCATTCCCAAGTAATCATTACTGCACCATACTGTAACTTCTTGTTTAGAATTCCCACTTATAGCGTGAGGAAATTCGTTGGCGCACCGTTCAAGATTTAAAAAAATTCGATAACGTCCTTCGTTTCGAAGGCGTCCAAGTTCTTTTTTAAAAAAATTTTGATACATCATGTCAGGAATAAATCACTCTTATAAAATTATTATACATTAGGCAGTGTTCCTAAAAATAATAAAGAAGAAAAAAATACTCTTTAAGAGGATGAACTTAATCTTTGATATTAAGGTAGCTTGCCAGAAAGGATTTGATATCTTGGGCCAGTATTTCCATCGCGCGGAGGCGTGCCTTCTCTTCACTGACAAGCGCAGGAGTAGAAGAAAAGTCAGCCTGAGAGCCAACAGAAAATCCTGACATTAAATCAAGCTTGTCCGACAAGATAACCTCATGAGAAACGGCATGAATGAGGATAACATCCGCCGTATATTGAAGTTGGGCTCGTTTTGCGGTGGCATCTTTACGAAAAGCTAAATCGATGCGTTGCTCATTAACGTTAATTTTTAAAATATACTCTGGATTTTTAGGTTCTCCATAAGGCGTTAAAATATCCAATAAATGGTTGCGCAATACCTGCCCCATCCGATCAGGAATTTGTTTAATCTTTATTTGTGCAAGTTTTTCATTGGTTTGACTTGTGGGGGCGTACAATGGTTGAAACCCACACCCACTTAAAGTTAAACTACTAAGAATAATGAAAGTATTAAGCCACAACAATGTTCACAACCTTATTTGGAATAATGATAATTTTACGGACGCTTTGATCCCCAATGACTTTTTGAACATTTTCAAGTGCAAGTGCGGTCTTTTCAAGATCAGTTTGATCTTGGTCTTTTGCACACACAAAAGTGCCACGAAGCTTCCCATTGACTTGAACCGCAATGGTCACGGAAGACTCTTGTGTCAGTGCTTCCTCAAAAGTGGGCCATGCTGTGTTCACAAGCGGCGTTGGATGCCCTAAAGATGCCCACATTTCTTCTGCAAGGTGAGGCGTTGCTGGATTGATTGCAATGATAAGAAACTCAAGGGCTTCTCTTAAAACAGCCCCATTAATTTGAGAGAGATCTTTAAGGTTTCCTAGATAATTACTGAACTCTCTGAGATAGGCCACGTAGCGATTGAGATGGAAGGCTTGAATAGAAGCTGTTACATCTTTTAAAATACGATGAGCCATTTGACGAAGATTTTTTTCTTCCTCAGTGAGTGTGTCTGGAATTTTCGCCGTAAATGGGGCTAGGAAAGGCTTAAAGCCCTCAGTAAGGGTCCAAATACGATTAAGGTACTTCCATATACCCTGGGCGCCTAAATCGGTCCATTCAAAATCGCGATCAGGCGGGCTATCAGAAATTAAGAACAAACGTGCCGTATCTGCGCCATAGTCTTGGGTAATAACTTCTGGAGCGACAACATTTTTCCTAGATTTACTCATTTTTTCTAGGCGACCCTTGATCACCCGTGCGCCATCGGTTATCCGAATAAGCTCTCCTTGCTTATTGGTACCAACGTCTGAAGGAAAGACCCATTCATGGTCTTCTGTCTGAAATGTTTCATGCGTCACCATGCCTTGAGCCAAGAGCGCTTTGAACGGTTCTTTGCACGTTAAATAGTTGCCTTTAGCAAGTGCTCGACTGAAAAAACGCGCATAAAGAAGGTGGAGAATGGCATGCTCAATACCCCCAATATATTGATCAACAGGAAGCCAGTAAGCCGTTTCTTCTTGAGAGATTGGTTGATCAAACCGAGGGGCACAAAAGCGTGCAAAATACCAAGAAGATTCAACAAAGGTATCTAAAGTGTCCGTCTCACGTTCCGCAGGTTGATGACACGAAGGACAGGTCGTAAATTTCCAAGAAGGATGTCGATCTAAAGGATTTCCGGGGGCGTCAAAATCAACATCCTCGGGAAGAGCTATAGGAAGCTGATTTTCTGGCACAGGAAGAATTCCACAGGAAGGACAATGAATCATGGGGATTGGGCACCCCCAATACCGTTGTCTTGAGATGCCCCAATCGCGCAGACGATATGTGGTGATTTTCTCGCCAAGTTTTAATTCGGATAACTTTTTAATTGCACATTCTTTGGCTTGCTCAACTGTAAGGCCATTGAGAAACTCTGAATTAAATAAGATACCATCTTCTGTGAAAGGTTCTGTTGTGATTTTAAAAGAAACCGACGTTTGATCGGATGGGTGAATAACGGGCAGAATCTCGAGTTGGTATTTCTTTGCAAATTCAAAGTCTCGCTCATCATGAGCAGGGCAGCCAAAAATAGCACCTGTTCCATAATCCATGAGGACAAAGTTTGCAATGTAAAGAGGCAAAAGGTGATCTTTAAGGAAAGGATGCTCGACATGAAAACCTGTATTAAATCCAAGTTTTTCAGCTTTTACAATTGCTTCTTCGTTAATACTCGTCTTATTGCATTCTTCAATAAATGCTTTTAGGGCAGGATTGTCTTTTGCTAGCTTTTCTGTAAGGGGATGGTGCGGCGATAAAGCACAAAAACTTGCCCCAAAGAGGGTATCTGGGCGGGTTGAAAAGATGGTAACTGTCTCAGGTAACTCTTTTACCTTAAAGTTAATTTGCGCCCCTTCTGACCGTCCAATCCAGTTACGTTGCATGGTAACAACGCGTTCTGGCCAGTCTTTAAGCGTATCAAGACCTTCAAGAAGTTCTTCTGCATAGGCTGTGATCTTTAAATACCATTGAGATAATTTACGGCGCTCAACCTTCGCACCGGAACGCCATCCGCGTCCATCAATTACCTGTTCATTCGCCAACACACTATTTTCAACAGGATCCCAATTTACAAAACTTTCTTTTCGATAAATAAGACCTTGCTTATAAAGTTCAAGGAACAACCTCTGCTCATGACCATAATAACCCGAGTGGCAGGTGGCAAGTTCTCGATCCCAATCATACGCAAGTCCCATTGATTTCAATTGGTCGCGCATAATTTTGATATTGTTATAAGTCCAGTGAGCTGGATGGCTTTTTGTTTGAATTGCGGCATTTTCTGCAGGCAAGCCAAAAGCATCCCATCCCATTGGATGGAGAACATTGAAGCCTTGAGCTTTCTTAAAGCGTGCAATCACATCGCCAATTAAATAGTTACGAACATGCCCAATATGAATGTGTCCAGAGGGATAAGGAAACATTTCAAGTACATAGTATTTAGGCTTTTGAGGGTCCGTCGTAGCCTTAAATGACCCTAATTCATTCCATCGTTGCTGCCATTTAGGCTCTGCAACGCGATGATTATAGCGCTCAGCCATGAGTCCCTCTATTTACCACTATCAATACGTAACTGACGGGCACGCGTCAGAATAACATTTTCAAGTTGAATTGCTGTTTGTGTATCCACGGGTTGGTCAACCCATTCAGTGCCCTGCCGCTTTTGCCTAAAAACAGAAACCTTTATTCCATCAGCGCGCAATTGTCGATCAATGATGAGAATATCAACTTTAATGCGTTCAGTGGACATCGCGCTTGGGGTATACCATTCTGTCAGAATAACCCCGCCAAAAGGATCTGCGCTCTTTAAAGGAATAAAAGAAATTGTATCAAGTGAAGCTCGCCATAAGAAGCTATTGACGCCGACGCCAATTTCGCCTTTGTTTCCAGAATCACGATCTCCACCAAGTGTAAAAGCATCATCTCCGAAAGCTTTATCCATATCACGATATTTTTGCTCGCGCCTCGTTTTAATTTCATCGTCATTAGAAACTTTCATGCCCTCGCAAGCATTTAAGAAAATGGCACCACTCAAAACGATCAGCGAACTTTTTCTAAACATAGTATTTCCCTTTACAGATATGCTTACAGATATGCGGCGTTGTTAAGCCATCGTCAAGACAAAAAAAAGGGGAGTCGAAACTCCCCTTTATCGTAATTTCTTTACGATTAGAAGCGGATACGACTTCCGATGATAGCAGCCTTTGTATTGCTGTTTCCAACGGCATCATTTGCCTTATCAAAGTTTCTATCAGCTTTAACGTTTTTAACAAAGTTAACATACTTTGCATCTGTTTTTTGCTTCGCAAAGTTACCTTCAACGAAAACTTCAAGACCTGGTGCAAGCTTGTGATCATAAGTCAGTGTATAAACGTCAGCTTTTGCCTTGCTGAAACCTGTGCCAAGTTTACGTGCTGTATGAGCATATCCTGCTGCAAGACTGTTAATTTTCCAGCTATAACCAATAGCACCGCTGTAAACACGTCCAGCATCACTGCCGTGGAGAGCGCGTGGCTCACCTGATTTACCATTGTTGATATACTCTCCACCGATCTGCCAACCTTGGAAACCAAAGACAGTACCAACAGCAAATGCCTTCGTATTTCTAACTTTAGAAGTGAATGACGGCACAAAATTGAATGCATTTGTTGAATCTGGCAGATAAGCTTTAAATTCGCCTGGTTGGAGGCGTCTACCAGTCTTTGTGTGACCATAAAGTCCTGTGAAAGAAACCTGAACATTAAGCCCATTTTGGAAGGTGTTTTTATAATTTACACCTAAACCGACTTGGCTTTGATCATAAGGTTGAGCACCGAAGAAGTGTTGAGTTACTCTTCCTCCATTGGTGTGTGAGAAAAGCTTTGCAGCACCATCATGCGCAGAATGTGGCGTATATGTAATACCTGCTTGGAAACCAGCAAAGCGAGGTGTGATATAGTTAATCTTTGTCGCATCTTTTGGTGTTCCGACGAGATCACCTGAGAAACGAACGCCTGAAGTTGGTTGGTATGTGCTGGTCATGTTACCATAAATACCACCACCAGTTCCGCCCATGACTTTCCAAGGGCCAACTGCCATGAAGTCATCCACACCACGTGTATCACCAACCATAACAGTTCCATAGGCATTTTTAAGGCTAATACGTGTTTCTTCAATATTGTTTGATTCATTGGTATCAAGCGCCATACCTGCAAGGAAACCGTATTCAAGACCGCCAAAAGCATCTGTCTTACCAAGAACATCAAAGTTAACACGAGAGTCTTCAATCGCTAAATGTTGACCAAAGCCTTTACCTTTGTTTTCTTCACGCTTCTTATTTTTAAGAACATGGAATTGAGGAGATAATTCACCTGAAATTTGCAGGCGAGGAGTTTGTCCCTCAATAGCAGCAGAAGCTTGTTCAGCTGCGAATGGTAAAGCAAGAGCCATAGCTGTGCTTGTTAATAAAATTTTTTTCATTTTTAATTCTCCTAAAGTGGCCAATGATAAGGAAACCTGAACAACCCTGTTTTCTCTAAAATAAATTAGAAGGTTATAAGACAGATTCCCTTAAAACTCGTTACAATATTTATTCAAATTTTATAAAATAGATCCTTTCTTTCAAAGGCAATCTAGAAAAAATAAAGCTGCCTGATTTGCATCCACCTGTGGCGCAAGTGCAACATATAGAAAAAAGGAACCTTTCCTTGGTAGTTTATAGGGATATGAGTTTTTAAGGGCGTGTCTTGTACTCTGAAATAAGTTGGGCCTTCAGCTGTTCTTGAAAATGAGGGCTGTTTAAAATGTCATCAGCGCATTTCCCTAGGGTTTTGAGGTGAGCTGAAAACTGTTGCGAATCATCGAAGAATGGAAAATTTTGACGGGCAATCTTTTCGTAGAGCATTGCCTCAAAAAGCAAACTTATAGCCTTAAGTCCTATTGGGCGTGTCACACCAAAAGAGATATGCAGAGAATGATCTGTGAGAGCAAGGGCATCATGATACATCCCTCGAGGAAGGTATAAAAAGCTTCCAGGTTTTAAATGTAATTCCGTTAAAAGGGAGCCTTTTTGAGCTTCATGCATTTCTTGCGTAAGATTATTAAAAATGGGATGATTGATAGGAGAGACAGCTTTACCTTCATAAAGTCGCCATTTTTTTTCGCCTTCAAGGTGAAAAACAAAGACGTCATGCACATCAAAGTGACTTAAAAAACCTGGTTGTGCCTTAACAGAATAATAAAGATTGGCTTGAACAGGCGCTTCTAGGTTTTCTGCAAGGGCATGAGAAATTTCTCTTAAGCCAGGTGTTAATGTCCCAATATCATTTGCAACAAGGGTTGCTCCTTTCGTTAAATGAGAAAGAATGAGTTCAAGGTTTGGCCTCAGAAGTATTCCTTGATTTAACGTTGAAGAAGATTGGCAGAAGAGCTCGGAGGGAATGGGTTGACCTTGATGGTAAAGCTTTAAGTTAGCCTCATCCCATAAAGGCAAAATTTTAATAAACTCCATCAATTGAGCAGAAGTGAGAATCCTCTTAAAGCGATCATCAACGCCTTCATAGTAAAAGTATTTTTGATCGAAAAAGTCCTGCAAGAATTTTGGACGATTTAGTGGACGAATAATATCCTCAAAAGAGATTCCTGAATTCATGATTGATTCTTTCAAGTTAAACACTTTAAAATGTACCGTATTAAAGAGAATTTTGGAGGGAGGGTCAATGGGCTCTCTAATTTTATGGCTAAACCTATTATTGGAATTGTTTTAGATTGGGATGATCGGCCTTCTTACTCAGCCTATCCTTGGTATGCCTTACGTGAGAATTATGCGCGAGCTGTTGAGCAAGCAGGAGGAATTCCCATCCTTTTACCTTACCATTGTGAGCAGATCCCAGAATATATAGATCTTATTTCCGGTCTTTTAATTCCTGGCGGTGATTATGATATTGATCCTGCTCATTATGGCGAGGAAATTTGCCATGAGCGAGTTCTTTGTAAGGCTCCCCGAACAAATTTTGAATTGAAACTCACGCAAGCTGCTTACCAAAAAAACCTTCCTATTTTAGGTATTTGTGGGGGACATCAATTGATTAATGTGGTCATGGGAGGGTCACTGATACAGCATATTCCGGCTTCGATTGATTCATCAATTTCTCATGAACAAAAAGGACCAAAGCATCACCCAACCCATTGGATTCATATTGAAAAAGACAGTTTACTGTTTGAGGTATGTGGCACCTCAGAAATTCAAGTGAATAGTACACATCATCAAGCCATAAAAAAAGTTGGCGATCATCTAAAAGTGGTTGCTTACGCACCTGATGGTATTATTGAAGCGATCGAGAATACAGAAAAACGGTTTTGCTTAGGCGTCCAATGGCATCCAGAATATTTAAGCACACCTTACGATTATAAAATTTTTGAAGCCTTTATCTCTGCTTGCACGCTATGAGTGAACGAATTGCTAAATTGATGGCTCGCTCTGGTTTATGTTCACGCCTTGAGGCTGAACGTTGGATTGAGGAAGGGCGTGTTCAAGTTAATGGAAAGCTTTTACAGTCTGCTGCTATCACTGTATCAGAACAAGACATCGTTGTTGTTGATGGGAAACCATTGCCTTCTAAGGAGTCTGCTTGCCTTTGGCTTTATCATAAACCAAAAGGTCTCATCACTTCCCACAATGATCCTGAGAATCGTCCAACAATTTTTGAAGCCTTGCCCAAAAATCTTCCTCGGGTGATTTCTGTAGGACGGCTTGATAAAATGACAGAAGGATTACTGTTACTGACCAATGATGGGGAGTTAGCACGTAAGCTTGAACTGCCTTCCACACGCTTAAAAAGAGTTTATCATGTCCGCGTTTATGGGCATCTCTACGACGGTAAACTTAAGGAAATCGCCAAAGGCATCAACTTTGAAGGTATCCATTATCAAGGAGCTGAAATAACCATTTTAAAGCGTTCGGGAATGAATACATGGTTAGAAATTTCAATCTTTGAGGGAAAAAATCGAGAAGTAAGAAATTTGATGACCTATTTAAATGTGCAAGTTTCACGACTTATCCGAGTCGCGTATGGACCTTATAGTCTTGGTGATTTGGCAGTAGGTCAGGTTAAAGCATGTCCGATAAGAGAAATTGACAATGCTCGTTCAAAATAATTTAATTATCCTTTAGTCATGTTGTTGAGGGGGCTTATTAAAAATGTCGCTCAAATCCTTTTCTCACAGATCGAAAATATTTCTTTCGAGAAAAACGGTACTTCGTCAGAAAAGTATGGTTTCTCTCATAAGAGAACTCTTTTTTATCGCGTCTTTTTTGATAACTGTCCCCCTCATGGCAACAGAGAATGAAAAAGATAAAGCCTATCTTTCTTCAACTTTTTCTCAACAGAATAAAGAAGATTTTTACCCTTTATGTGGGCTTGTTACTCAAAAACAATTCCTTAAAGAATTTGAGAGAATGGGTATGCTTGGGGGAGGAGGAGAGGCTGCAGTTTATTCGGTTAAAAATAAAACAACAAGAAAATCATATGCGTTAGTTCTAAACCAAAATTTGGTGACTATAAGTGAAATGGATCCGACGGCTTTATTAAGTAAAGATGATAGAAAAAAGTTGATAGAACATTTAATTGAAAATCAAAAACTAAATCCTTTCCAAGGAAAAATTTATAGTTATTTCTGGATGGTGAACCCTAATTATCCTTATTTTAATGAAGATGGTGAAGAGGGGAAAGGAATTTTTCCTTTTCAAGATGTAAAAGAAGGATATTTTCTTAATAACGTTTACGAAGATGATCCAAATGCTACGCATTACCTGCATGAAGCAATCTTAATGGAGCAAGGAGAGGGAGATTTGACGAAGTCATCTTACGAAGATGTTAGAATGGATCCTATGCTAGAAAAACTTATGTTCGGACTTAATAACTATAGTTTATCCAAAGCTTCCATTATAAGTAGGGATGAGAAGAAAAGAAATTACATTTTTGTTAAGACAGATGGCCAATTTTATAAAGGGAAACGCATGGACACCTATAATTTTTGGTGTTTCATCATTGAGAGCCACCTTCTCTATATGCCAGTACCGTCTCATATTATTAAACGAGTAGATTATGGAGGTTGGTGCATTAGTTCTTCTCCTACGGACCAAAAAAAGGGATCAATTGTACAAACTCTTGCAAAAAGGCTTGCTTTGCCAGAACAAGAATTCATAGCCCGTTTCTGTAGCCCTCCTCAAGATCCCAATGCTCGGATTCTTTATATTGATATGTGGCGTCAGAAAAACGTTTAATAAGCAACTATTACTCAGATTCTAGGATATACAAGAGCTCTAATGTTTAAACCCTCGTTTATTTGCAACTTCATTCCGTTCACTTTTACATTTTAAAGTTAAATTGTCTCAAGAGGGGACATAAGTAACTCAATAGGAGATTGAAAAGATGGTGATGAAAAATCAAACAAAAGCTGCTCGCACCGAACATGGTAAACAAGGATTTGCTTCAATGCCTAAAGATAAAGTTAAAGAAATTGCAAAAAAAGGGGGTAAGTCTTCCCATAGTGGTAGCTCACGCAGTAGCAAAACTGAAAAAAGCGGTAAGAGCTCTTCAAGCAATAAGCAAGGATTTGCTTCGATGATTAAAGAGAAGGTCAAGGAAATTGCGAATAAAAGTGGTATAAATCGCTAATATAATATTGCTGCAGTTCCATGCAAAAATGCTACTTTAAATGGGTAGCATTTTCTTTTTGATGATTGCCCTTTTTTTTGAAAAAAAATATAGTGGTCAAGCATTGAAAAAAGGTAAAAAATGTCATCTAAGACACTTAATGATATTCAAGAACAAGCAATCGCTTCAAATTTAGCACGTGTCTTTATTCAGCAAGGGAATCACGTTCTTCTTGATTGGGGAAAACCTCAAACTCTTTTGCAATCATACTCAATTACAAAGTCGATTATGGGACTTGCCATGGGGTTGCTATGGGATCAAAAACTCATAAATGAACTTCATACACCTATTTATCATTTCTTTCCGGAATGGGATCAAGGGTATAAGCAACAGGTCACATTATGGCATTTATTAACTCATACATCGGGTCTACAAGATGATCCCACTTATGAAGACATTATAAGAGCGCCGGATTCAATCCAATTAGCCTTATGTGCGGAACTGACAAGCTTACCAGGAGAAAAATATAACTATAATAATAAAGCAACCAATCTAATCCCTGGTGTGATTGAAAGAATAACAGGAAAATCAGCCGAAAATTTCATTAATGAGTCCCTTTTCAACCCCTTAAAAATACAAAATTTTGAATGGCGCCAAGATAAAAAAGGAAATATTTATGGTGCAGCAGGCCTTAAGATCGCCGCTGAAGAACTTATAAAAATTGGAAAACTTGTTCTCGACAAAGGTCAATGGGATGGAAATTCTCTCTTAAGTCATGAATGGCTTTCATTAATGACAACAAAAACATCTATCGGAACGCCGGCCTGCGGTCTTCTCTGGTGGATTTATGAAAATCCTACCATCATTGCGGCGCAAGGGTATTTGGGGCAACGTCTTTATATTTACCCTGAAAAACAAATTATTGGGGTGCAACAATATGATCGTGATGAAAACCCCTCAAATCAACCTCATAACATTGTGGATTTAAGAGAGCTTATCACCCAACTTTAAACATCTTGACCATGGCAATGTTTATAGCGTTTACCAGAACCGCAATGACATAAAGAATTACGTGTCGGGGTTGGGGTTTGTGCATCACTTTTTGAAGTTGCTTTTTTCGCCTTGGGGGTCGCATCAGTTTTTTTGGAAGCAGGAAGAGGTTTTTGTTTTCTTTTTGCTTCCGAAAGGCGTTTTGTCAGAGATAGAGGTACGTTCTTGGTGGTTTTTGTATCTGAAAATTCAGATTGCTCAAGTTTCATTTTTTTATTTTGCTCTTCAAGATCCTCAACAGCAGCGTCAAAAACTTCTTCTTCTGTTTCTTGATAAAGTTCAAGATGAGCAAGGGCAGAAATCACCATTTCTCGTGTTCGAGCGAGCATCTCTTGAAACATAAGGAATGCCTCATGTTTATATTCATTTAAAGGATCTCGTTGAGCATAAGCACGTAAATTGATACCTTGACGTAAATGATCAAGTCCATGAAGATGATCTTTCCATGTTTGATCCAATACTCTTAAAAGAATACTTTTTTCCGCCATATGCATCATACTTGTTCCATACAAGGCTTTCTTAGCGGCAAGTTTTTCAGAAACGGCTTCAACAATTCGTTGTTTTAAAGCTGCTTCAGCAATACCCTCTTCTTGAGCCCATGCAGCAATAGGCAAGTCAAGATTAAATAGTCTTAGGCATTCCTCATGAAGCCCCTTTACTTCCCACTGATCTGAGTAAGCATTTGCAGGAATGAAACTCGTAATTAACTTATCAATGACATCTTCACGCATATGTTGGATGAGCTCAGAAACATCATCTGTATTCATAACTTCGCGACGTTGTTCATAAATAATTTTACGTTGATCATTCATGACATCATCATATTTCAGAAGATGTTTACGAATATCATAGTTGCGCGCTTCAACTTTTTGTTGAGCTCTTTCGAGGGCCTTATTAATCCAAGGGTGGATGATGGCTTCACCTTCTTCAAGGCCAAGTTTTTGGAGCATGTTATCCAAGCGATCAGAGCCAAAGATGCGCATCAAGTCATCTTCAAGCGATAGGAAAAACTTAGATTTCCCAGGGTCTCCTTGTCGTCCGGCACGTCCACGCAACTGATTATCAATTCGTCGACTTTCGTGACGTTCCGTTCCAATAACATAAAGTCCGCCTGCTGCTTTAACTTCTTGTTCTGCTTGAGCAACTTCTTCGCGAATTTTTTGTGTGAGGCGTTCTCGCTCTTTGGTATCTACAACCTTTTCTAATTCTTGGGAAACGCGCATCTCAACGTTACCACCCAATTTAATGTCAGTTCCTCGTCCTGCCATGTTGGTTGCAATCGTAATGGCACCTGGGCGTCCTGCTTGGGCAACGATAACAGCTTCTTGCTCATGGTAACGAGCATTCAAAACTTGGTGCGGGATCTGACGTTGTTTTAAAAGCATCGAGATAAGTTCAGATTTTTCAATGCTTGTTGTTCCCACAAGAATAGGTTGCTTTTTTTGACTACATTCCTCAATAAGGCTAATAATTGCATTATATTTTTCTTTGGCTGTACGGTAGACTTCGTCATCCAAATCTTGGCGAGCCATTGGCAGATTGGTTGGGATTTGCACCACATCAAGTTTATAGATATCATTGAACTCGGCAGCTTCTGTTTTTGCTGTTCCTGTCATTCCCGAGAGTTTTGTGTAAATCCGGAAAAGATTTTGAAACGTAATTGATGCAAGTGTTTGATTTTCCATTTGAATGGAGACCTTCTCTTTCGCTTCAAGGGCTTGATGAAGCCCTTCCGAATAGCGTCGTCCTTCCATCATACGTCCTGTAAACTCATCAATGATCATGAGTTTGTCGTCTTTCAGCATATAGTCGACATCTTTGGTAAACAATTTATGGGCACGTAAAGCTTGATTGACATGATGAACCAAAGAAATATTTTGAATTTCATAAAGAGAACCCCCTTTAAGTAGTCCTATTTTTTCAAGCAGATCTTCAATTTTTTGAGAGCCTTGTTCCGTTAAAGTCACTGAGCGAGATTTTTCATCTTTCTCATAATCAGAGGCTTCCAATTGTGGAATTAAGGTATCAACTTGCTGGTAAAGTTCAGAAGAATCTTCAGCGGGACCAGAAATAATCAAAGGAGTTCGAGCTTCATCAATCAAAATACTATCAACTTCATCTACAATTGCGTAATTAAACGAACGTTGAACCATGTCACTCAAGCGGAACTTCATATTGTCCCTTAAATAATCGAACCCAAGTTCATTATTGGTCACATAGGTGATATCACAATTGTAAGCGTCTTGACGCTCAGCATCGCTAAGTTCATGTTGAATACATCCAACACTTAAGCCAAGAAATTCATAGATTTGACCCATCCAACTTGAGTCACGCTGCACCAAATAATCATTGACTGTGACAACGTGAACCCCTTTTCCTTCCAAAGCATTGAGATAAACTGGTAGGGTTGCGATTAGTGTTTTTCCTTCACCCGTTCCCATTTCAATGACGTTTCCACGGTGAAGCATAATTCCGCCCATAAGCTGGACGTCAAAATGCCGCATTTGCAGAACGCGCCTGCTTGCTTCACGAACAGTTGCAAAAGCTTCAACAAGGAGGCTATCCAAAGATTCCCCTTTTGCAAGACGTTCTTTGAACCAGCCTGTTCGTGCTTTAAGTTCCGTATCACTTAATTTTTGAAGGTCAGGTTCAAGGGCATTAATGGCTTCAATTTGGGGGTGCAGCTTTTTAATAGTGCGCTCATTGGCTGAACCAAAAACTTTTTGGATAAGGGTGACAAACATCAAAAGACCTCGAACCTTAAATTACTCTTATTAACTAAATGAGGTGATTTATCCATGCTTGCAAGAGATAAGCAAGCATAAATGCTATAAACATAAGATTTTTGTTGCGTTCTTATGAATTCCTCGTACGATATGCAACATTATAAGCAAATTATCTAAAAAACGTTAAGAAAGGAATCTAAATGTTATCTCGTTTTATGATTACGACAGCTTTTGCGACATTTCTTACTTTTGGTGCCTCAGCAGCTGAAAATGTGGAAGCAGTTGTGGCAAAAGTCAATGGCAAAGAAGTTAAATTGAAGGAAGTTAGACAACTAGAGAAGGCTCTTCCCCCTCAAGTTTTAAATAGTGCGAAAGATAAAGTTAAATTATTTACCACATTACGTGATCAGCTGATTGATATTAAACTTATCACTGAAGAAGCTGAAAAAGCTGGTCTCGATAAAGATCCTGAAGTTCAAAAGGCAATTGAACAAGCTATCCAACAAGTTCGTGTTCAGGCGTACCTTTCTAAATCACTAAAGAATTTTGTCACAGACTCAGCGGTTAAGGCACGTTATGACAAATTAGTTGCTGATATGCCTAAAGACGAAATGGAAGTTAAAGCACGTCACATTCTTGTAAAAGATGAAAGCGCAGCTAAAAAAATCATCGAAGATCTCAAGAAGGGTGCAGATTTCTTAAAGATTGCACGTGAGCAATCAATTGATAAGGCAAGTGCGCAAGAAGGTGGTGATGTTGGTTATTTCCGTAAAGGGGACATGGTAAAAGAATTTGCAGATGCATCTTTTGCGTTGGTTCCAGGAAAAATTACAGAAACACCTGTTAAGACACAATTTGGTTGGCACGTCATTAAAGTGGATGATAAGCGTAAAGTTAAGGCGCCTAAATTTGAGGAAGTGCAAGAACAATTGAAAGCAGCTGTGCTTGAAGAAAGCATGCTTAAGCTTGTCACAAGTTTAAGAGATAAGGCAAAGATTGAGCGCTTTAACGAAGAAGGTAAGCCTGAAATTGGTGATGGCGAGAAGAAAGAAGAAGCGCCCGCTAAGAAATAAGGTATTTTTCCAATATTTTAAAAAGCCCTGGGGATACCCCAGGGCTTTTTTTGTACGGAAATAAAATTCAATTTATTTTTAAACTTAATAAATAATCTATTGAATTTAAAAGATTTTTCTTGCGATGAAAATGTTTCACGTGAAACATTTTTCACTTTGAGAGTCTACCATGACGAATTGATCAAAATAATAAAAAAGATAATACCTATTTTTAATAAATATTTGATTTAAAATGTAAAAATTTTATAAGTCTTCTCTCTTGACTCTCTTTCGTTTTAAATTATGATCTTGAGTATTAAGGGTGCTTATAAAAGTTAAAAGGGAATACAATAACGCTTGTTCAATACAAACCGTAAAATGTAGCTGCTCCCGCAACTGTAAGAAGCTCGTTTAAGTGAAAATGCCACTGGCTCAAGCTGGGAAGGCCACTTAAGCATAGGCTCAGCCAGGAAACCTGCCTTTAAATGTCATCTCTTTGTTTGGCGGTGAAGACAAACGAAAGCGAAATCCTCGTTGGTGACAGCCTTATTTTTTATTTAACCGCACGAAGGGAAAGGCCTCACAATGCGTACAGTTCTTAATAATACTTTATATTTTATATTTAAAAGTCCGCGATTTAATATTGTTATTCTGAATTCTTTGTTTTTACTAACATCTTTACAAGTTGCTTATTTTAAACCAGACTATTTTAATATTCCTTTTTTTGTTAAGCAGGCTTTTACTTTTAAAGAGAAAGCCCTGATCTTACCAATAAATTCCGCGCAAAAAAATTTTAAGACATCAACATTTGCTCAACTTGGATATATCGCTGCAAAAAATGCCACCCCTAAAAATACCTCAACTTTCTTAAACAAATTAAAAGGGGAAGAGAAAGACATCGTTGCTTCATTTTCAGCTGTAAAAACATTTAAAATTCCCGAGCTTCAAGATATAAATTCTTTTTTTTATAAAGAGATAATATCAAAGAAGTTTAACCATCCGAATAATCCTAAGGACCTATTCGGTATTTTCAACTCTGATCACGCTATTGCTAAAGTTAAGTCTTATCAGCAGAATACATTTTCAATAATTGAAAATTCCTTGATTCCAGAGGGGTATAATTCTTCTCGGCATTCAAAAAAAATTAATTTTAAGAACGTATCTCATTCTGAGGAAGCAACTCTTTTAAAACCTTATCCTCCTTTAATTGCAAGTTGGCTTGAAAAAGTAAAACTCTATGATCAGATAGCTTTAAAGGAAGTTCTTTTCACTAAAGCTTTTGAAAACACAATGAAAGATTTAAAGTTCCTAAAAGTATTAAGTTCCCAATATGATCCAGAAACTAAAGATCATGTTTTGCGCGAATTGTCTGCGGAATTCTTTTGGACTTTAGAAGGAAATGTTGGGTTAGAAAATGGGAAAAAACCTGCATTTAACCCTGCAACCGGTAAATTTAATCAAGATAGTACCTATGAACTTTATATGCCTGTTGCTGACTTTTTTAAGGCGCATAAGGTCCTTTCTTGTGGGCCTGACGATATTTGTGACTTTATAGGAAAGCATTTATAAGCTGAGAGGGGTTCCTAAAAAAGAGAATTTTTACTTGACGTTGCCCAGAAACAGAGGTACCTAAAGAGGCACCATTATAAATGGGGGTGTAGCTCAGTTGGTTAGAGCGCCTGCCTGTCACGCAGGAGGCCGCGGGTTCAAGTCCCGTCACTCCCGCCACTTTCTTTTCTTGTCTTTTGCCCCTTAAAAACGCTAAAACAAAGACAAAGTTATATTTAAGAGGAAATAAACAATGAAAATCAATGGGAATGATATTCGTCCTGGTAATATTATTGAGCATAAGTCTCGTCTTTGGGTTGCAACCAAGATTCAGCATACACAACCTGGAAAGGGCGGCGCTTATATGCAGGTTGAACTTAAAGACATCCGTAGTGGCACCAAATTAAATGAACGGTTTCGTTCCAGCGAAACTGTCGAGCGAGTGCGTCTGGATGAAAAAGAGTATCAATATCTTTACGGGGCAGATGACGAATTAACTTTTATGGATCAAGAAACATTTGATCAAATTACCGTCAATTCTTCTGTTGTGGGTGAGCCCGCTGTATATTTACAAGAAGGCATGATAGTTACTGTTTCTTCATATGAGGGTGAAATTGTTGGTATTAGCCTTCCCGACACAGCGATTGTGAAAATTGTTGAGGCTGAACCTGTGGTGAAGGGACAGACGGCAGCTTCATCTTATAAGCCAGCGATTCTTGAAAATGGCGTTCGCGTGATGGTTCCACCGCATGTTGAGTCTGGGACAAGAATTGTTGTTAATACTGCTGATAATACCTACGTTGAGAGAGCAAAAGACTAATTATGCTAACAGCAACTCGTACTAAAATTAGATCATCTTTAATGACAGTCATGTCTTCGGCTGCTTTGAAAGCAGCCAAAGGCCTTATCCATGACTTTAATGAAGTCGAGCATCTACAAGTCTCAAAAAAGGGACCTGGCAACTTTGTTTCAACAGCGGATCATCGTGCTGAAAAAACAATTCGCTTTGAGCTGCAAAAAGCACGACCAGACTTTGGATTTTTACTTGAAGAATCTGGCGAGATTCCGGGGCCGGATTCACAGCATCGTTGGATTGTTGACCCGCTTGATGGAACAACAAATTTCCTTCATGGTATTCCGCATTTTGCTATTTCAATAGGTCTTCAATTTGAAGACGAGATTATCGCAGGGGTTATTTATGATCCGATTAAAGACGAGCTTTTTTATGCCGAAAAAGGCAAAGGCGCGTATTTAAATGACCGTCGTCTTCGTGTTTCAGGACGTAAAGAGTTAAGCGATGCTCTTATTTTGACAGAGAAACCTTATAAACGTTCAGATGAAAAGGAAAATTTTTCTTTAGTCTGTGAAAATATTCGTCCTCATGTTGCTGCGTTGCGCCAGTATGGAGCCTCTGTTCTTGATCTAGCTTATGTTGCTGCTGGTCGTAGTGAAGGCTTTATTTCGCCTCAGCTTGCGCCATGGGATTTGGCGGCAGGATTGATCCTTGTGCGGGAAGCAGGCGGATATACTTCTGACTTAAAGGGTGGAAAAGATCCTTTAAAGAACGGTTCTATTTTAGCGGCGAATGCTTATCTTTACGAGCCTCTCCTAAAAATACTTCAGAAATAAATTACCATTGAAACTGTGGCACTAGATAAGTCGGTTGCACGCCTTTTTGCAGGCATACTTTTGTTAGTTTAGGCATTTCTAACTCTGGATCGAAATCACGACCAAACTCTTGCTCAAAGAGGCCTGTCATCACTAAAGCGGTATCGATCCCAAAAGTATTGCCACCTTTAATATCCGTTATAAGTGAGTCTCCAATGGCCAACGTTCGCTTTAAATCCTTCGTCGTAAACATTTCAACTACAGATTGATAAACATTTGGATAAGGTTTTCCATGATAGCGAACCTCTCCCCCAATCTTTTGATAATACTCAGCAAGGGCACCTGCACATAAAATTAATTTTCCTCCATGGACAACGGAAATATCCGGATTAACACAGACCATGGGTAATTTGAGGGGAACGGCTTGTTGAAGGATTTGTTGATATTCTTCAATTTTAAAATTTTGCGGTCCCGTGTTGAGGATAAAGTCTGCCTCTTCAATCGATTCAACGGTTTCAAGGTCAAGATCGTAATAAAGGCCTTGATGTAGTGGCTGACTTAAAGCGTAGGCCTTAAGACCTAAATGATCATAGGGCGCTTTACGAGGCCTGATTAAAGCTCTATAAGCATCTTCTCCAGAGCTATAAAGAGCCTTATAAAGTGTCTCAGGAATATTCAAGTCATGAAGATTTTTTACTAAAACTGAAGAACGGCGTGGAGAATTTGACAGGAAAATGATTTCCTTTTGTACCTCAGAAAGTTCTTTGAGCGTCGCCAGAACGTTTGGGAAAAGTTGAGTACCATCATGGATAACGCCCCATAGATCAACAATAAAAGAATCATACTGATCTTTAAGGTCTGAAAGACCAGAATAAAATGTAATTTGTTGCATCATTTCTCCCTCAAGCATAAGAGTTTGATCGACAGGTCGACTTTGCTTCAGTATAACGAAATCAGCTCTTACTAAAAGTGATTTATAAGAGATGTGAGTGGCATAAGGAACACTATATAATGTTACAAAAAGCTGCAATTATTGGGATTATTGGAGGGATGGGGCCTGAGGCGGGCCGGATCTTACATGGCCTCATTATTGAAGAAACAAAAAAACTGCGTCCTGTTGGACAAGATCAAGATCATTGCGACGTTTTGCATTTCGGACTTCCTTCCATTATTCCAGATCGTGCAACTTATATTTTTGATCAAAATCAACCAAATCCCGTCGATGTTCTGATCGAGATTGTAAGAAGTGCTGTTTTTGTAGGAAAGCAATTTAAACGGCCTATTATTAGTGTTGTTCCCTGCAATACTTTTCATGCGCCTATCTTATTTAATGATTTGATGAATCGTATTAAACAGGAAAAACTGGATGAATGGTTTACCCTTTATGATTTTGTAAAAGAAACAGTCTTGGGAATTGTTGAAACTTTTTCAAAAATTAGGAAAGTAGGGTTATTATCAACGTCTGGAACCCGTAAAACATTGATTTACGCGCAGGCGCTTGAAGCACAAGGCATAGAATTAATCCAAGTAACGGATGAGGAACAGCTAAAGGTTGATGATGCCATTTATAATCCTGTCGATGGATTGAAAGCGCTTTCAAAAGCATCAAGTCGCACAAAAGAACTTCTTAGAAATTATGTACAAACATTAAGGGTTCAGGGGGCTGAGAAAGTCATTTTAGGATGTACAGAATTTCCATTGGCTTTTGAGGGTCTTGAAAGTGAAGAAAGAGAAGAACTTATTGATCCTATGCGTTTAGTTGCGCAACGGCTTATTCACATGGCGTATCAGCCTAGCGCTCGATAATCAGGAGGTAAAGATGACTTACGTTGTTACGGATGCGTGTATCAAATGTAAGTATATGGATTGTGTTGAAGTTTGCCCTGTCAATTGTTTTTATGAAGGCGAAAACATGCTGGTGATCAATCCTGAAGAATGTATTGATTGCGGTGTGTGTGTGCCTGAGTGCCCTATTGATGCCATTCAAGCCGATACGGTTGAAGGTTCTGAATTTTGGGTTGAAATGAATCAAAAATATGCCCTTGAGTGGCCCCGTATCACCCTGAAGGGAGAGCCGCCAATGGATGCGGATGACTGGAAAGATGTTCCCCATAAATTTCCCAACCATTTTAGCCCAAAACCAGGCGATTCTTAAATTTTTCTTTCCTTATTGCAAACCTTGCAGTTGCTTGAAAAGTTCTTTAGACTCTAGCCGATTGAGGGGCTTCATCTGTTAGGGCAAGAAAAATGGTTTCAACAACTCTTTTACATCAAAAACCTATTTCATTAAAAATTGATATTGATTATCAAGGTGAAGAAGAGACAACTTTACGTCATCTTGTCTTGCAACAATTTCACGGGATTGAAACGCTTTCAGAACCTTTTGAATATACCGTCCTTATGATTTCAGATGACCCGGCGATTAACTTTTCAGATATGGTCGGGAAAAAAGTCACAATTTCGCTTGATTGTCATGATAAACGAGGGAGTGAAGGTATATCCTCTCAGGAAGAAAGTCCAAAAATTCGCTATTTTAATGGGGTTATCGGGCAATTTACTCAGCTTCACACCGCCCATAAAAGTGACGATAATGTGACTTATTATGAAGCAAAAATTTATCCTCAATTTTGGATGTTAAAATTCACACAAGATTGTCGTATTTTTCAACATCAATCAGCGATGGATATTATAAAACAAGTCCTTCAAGAAAATGGTGTCCTTAAAATTGAAGACAAGACGAAGGATTGTGGTCACCTCCCCCGTGAATATTGCGTTCAATATAATGAAAGTTCTTTTGATTTTATAAGTCGTCTTCTTGAAGAAGAAGGAATTTTTTACTATTTTAAGCATACTCATGGACAACATACTTTAGTTTTGGGTGAAGCGCCTTCAAGTCATGAGGATTGTCCAGGAGCCAAGACAGCAGAATTTGAGAAGGCTGTTTCAGGTGTCGATTATTTCAATAAGCTTATCACGTGTAAAGTGCTTGAGCGCGTGGTTCCCAAATCTCATTCTCTTGTTGATTATAATTTTACGACGGCTTCGACAAAGATTTCCAGCTTATCAAACGGTGTTGGTTTAGGGGGGAAAGTTTACGCTTACCCAGGGCTTTTTGATCATGAAGATCTTCCAAAACAAGTGAAGCTCGAAACAGTTTCAACATTACGGATTCAAGCGGATGAATTACCGAGTAAATCAGTTGATGCAACATCAACGATTCCTTTCTTTGCCCCCGGTTATAAGTTTCAAATGCAAGGTCATACGCGCAAAGACGTTAATCGACTTTATGTTCTTCACACCGTTGTGCATGAAGCCAATATAACAGGGGGTCTTGGGCTTCATGACAGTCATTATCGGAATCAGTTGACGGCATTTCCTTTTAGTATTCCTTATAAGTCTCGCATGAAGACACCAAGGCCCAAAATTCATTCAACCCAAACAGCGCGTGTTACCGGCCCTAAAAATGAGGAAATTTGGACGGATCAATATGGTCGTATTAAGGTTCGATTCCATTGGGATATTCAATCAAAAGGAACTGACGTCGGTAAGGGAAATCAGTTAGGAAAAGAAACACAAGAAGACCAAGATCAATCAGAAACTCGAAACGCGCAAGAGGATGGTAACAGTAAAGACGAACAAGATAGTTCTTGTTGGGTTCGTGTGGCCGAAGGATGGGCAGGAAATAATTGGGGAATTCTTTTCACACCCCGGGTTGGGATGGAAGTTGTTGTGACCTTTTTGGAAGGGAATCCAGATCGCCCTCTCGTGATTGGCACTGTCTATAATTCCGATAATATGCCGCCCTATCTTCCTGAGCAACCGACAAAGAGTACGATTAAAAGCCGATCAACGAAGAAAGGACCAGAGGGCTTTAACGAGTTAAGATTCGAAGATTTAAAAGGATCAGAAGAGGTATTTTTTCATTCCCAAAAAGATTTAACCATAAGGGTGAATGAGACGGTTAATGATTGGGTTAAAAGAGGAAGCTATTGGTGGTGGATCGATCGTGGAAATCGAGAAGTTATTTTAGCAGGAGAAGAGGAGTCGGTTTCTAAAACGACACCAAAAGGCCAAGATCTTCCAGCGGGGAAAGGAGATGATAATCTCACTCTTCTTAAAGGAAGTCGTACGATGCAGCTTAAAAGCGAGAAAGATGCTAACTATAACGTCCTTATCAATCATGGAGATCGCTATCTTGAAATTGAAGAAGGAAGTAATTTAGAGCTCTTGAATAAGGGGGATTATTATATCCAACAAAAAGAAGGAAATTCCGATCATTTTATTGAAAAAGGGGATGCAACCCTTACGCTTGAAAAAGGAAATGTCCACACTCATTTAAGTGAAGGAAATATTACTACTCACATAACAAAAGGTGACCACTCCATTGTTTTAAAAGAAGGGAATGATTACAAAGAGCTAACAAATGGGGATGCGACTTTTCTTGTAAAAGAAGGACTCTTTTTTGAAAAAATTAAAAGTAATTACACAACAATTGTTGAAGAAGGTAACCAAGAAATTGCGATTCAGCAAGGGACACAAACAATTACAGTTCAAGGTGACCAATCCTTAAATTTGCAAGCGAATCAAACAATTACAGTTGCAGGGAATGTAGAAGAGTCAATTACAGGAAATTATACGCTTAAAATTGATGGTAATTTGGAAATTATTATCGGTGGGACGGTCTCGATTCAAAGTTCCGGGGCTGCAACTTTTGGCAGTGAAGCAGCAACAACGCTTGAGTCTGGGGCTGAAATGACAGTAAATGCGGGGGCTGCAATGACACTCTCAGCTGAGGGAGAAACGACGATGTCAGCCGCTGGCTTAACCCTTACCAGTGAGGGAGCAACAACGTTTGAATCGACGGGCGAAACAACAATGAACGCTTCTGAAGTTAATGTGGTCGCTGAAACTGAGCTTATGCTTGAAGGAACGGCTGGTGTGACAATGTCAGGAGCGGCTGTCACAATTGCAGGTGAAGCCACAGCAACCATGGGAGGGGAAGGTAGTACTCAGATAACAGGGGCACTAGTTACACTCGCTTAAGAACAGGGAATGAAAATGAGCAACACGCAACTTCAGCAAAAACAAATTCCAACGAATCAAAAAACTTCAGAGATTTCTGAGGGTATTCAAGAGATGAAAACGGCAAGAGGAAAACTTCTAAGACGAATTCCATTTAAAGGAGGGCAACGAAACGGTGTTGCTGAGTATTTTGATAATAAAGGAAATGTTTCTAAACGGGCGACTTTTGTAAATGGCTTACGAGAAGGTCCCACGCTTGTTTACGATAAAGAAGGAAAGCCACACCGTAAATATCATTTTAAAGAAGGTCTTTTGGATGGATTAGCTGAGACCTATGAGAAAGGAATCATTTCAGCAGAGATTCCTTATCAAAACGGGAAAATTCATGGTTTGGCGAAATTTTATACAAAAGGCGGTGCTCTTCAGTATGAGGTTCCTTATGTGGCAGGAAAAATGCAGGGAGAAATGATCACTTACAATCCTTTAGGCTATATTACAGCGACTATTCCCTATGAAAAAGGGATTAAGCATGGAATTATGAAAGGTTATTATCCGTCAGGAAAGGTTTTACAAACAGAAGCTTATGAACAAGGGGTTCTTCAAGGGAATTCAACCAAGTATTTTGAAAACGGAAATGTTGCTTCCTATATGGTATATGAGAAAGGTAAACGCGTTGAAGGTCCTTATATTTACTCTCCTAAGGATGGGTCTTTGATCAAGTCTAAATAGAAGATTTTATAAACCTTCATTCCTTTCAATAATAAGTTCAACGGAACCATCTTCTAGAGAATTACTATCATCTAAGTGTAAGTGATATTGATTAACCGTATTCGGTGATGCAAGCTTTGTTAAATGATTAGCTAAAGATATTAAACCTTGCTCATTAGCTTCAATTATAAATGCATTATCAAATAACTTTGTACGAATACGAAAACCCTCTGCCCAGTCAAAAGTAAAACCGCAACTTTTCTCTTTCATACTTAACTTCTTTATAAAGCTGGTTAAAATGCCTCTTTATCTTCGCGATAAGATTTTTAAGCTAGTTTATCAATAATAAGTTCAACAGAACCGTTTTCTAACTCACCATGGTCATCATAATGGATATGAGCTCCAACAGGGACATTTTTATCAGCAAGTCTTAATAGATGATTAGCTAAAGAGCGCAAAGCTTGTGTATTAGCTCGAATAGTAATTGAAGTCTCATCTTGCTGCGTAATAATCTTTGAATCCTTTTCCCATTCAGGAATAACACCAACTCGACGATCGTAAGTCCATTCTGTCATTCTCTACCTTTTTACTTTAAATAAATGTGTAAATTGTTTATTCGATCATATTTTCCAATTCTAAGTGTACTAGGGGTATACTCTTCAAAATTGATATGTGGTCCGTCAGCGTGTTCCCCAAGCAAATCTTTGTTTCCCATTCTTATCTGTCTTAAGCTATCTACAGATTTAAAGCGTCCATTACCCATATCTTCGTAACCTTCGCCTAAAAAGTCAATAGCCGCATCTAGTGCTTCATTTTCATCTAAAGTCTGCTCATCTTGAAGAGTATATTTTTTAGTCTTTATGGTTGGCTTTTTTCTCTCCTTTTTCTCATTTGGGTCTTCTTCATCAGGGGGAAGCATACTAGCTGAAGAGGTACTTGTACTTGTTTTTCTCCTCAAACTGCCTGAAATAAAATCCTTTTCTTGCTTATCAATTGATAGAATAATATGCCCGTATTCATTTAACTTAAGGAAAACACCTTCATGCAATAATGTCTTATCCTTTAATATGACGTGCTCGCCTATATAAGCGGTATGTTGTTGAATGTAAGGAAGAAAATGAGTTTTAAAGTTTTCCTTTAATAAGATTTCAACATTGTCATGTAATTGATTAGCAAGCTGAGTAAGAATAACTTCATTATCAAATACAGCCATTTTTTCAACCATCATAGAAGTGGCTGGCTGATCAACTGTATTACAGCTGTATTTAGACATATTAATATTAAGCCCAACATTAATAAAGATGGATACATTGTCAAAAAAATCCGTCTTACCTCCAATTCCTGCTATCTTCCTATTGTTAACTAAAATGTCATTAGGCCATCTTATTTGGACAGGAAGGCCGTAATTTTCTAAAACTTGTGCTATCGATACACTTGCAATTTGACTTATAAAAAAAACTTTATTGAATTGATTTTTTGTAAAAGAGAAGCAGAATGTTGCATATAGGTTTTGTGATAATGGCGAAAACCACGGAGTTGATTTTTCTTTAATTTTGAGAGGTAAATCTTCAAAACTTTGTTTGTTAGTTGTATATACACGCCATTCATTAAGTTTAAGAGGATTGTTTGTTGCATGGCCTAAAGCATATAAAAAGATTGATGGAACCTTCTTGAGATGAACCCTGTTCATTAAAGGGGTTGCTTGACTTACTATTGAAGCCTCTTGTTGAGACGTAGAATCTGTAATAGGAAAAGGGGGTTTTAACTCAGGCCTATTTGAGGCATGAAAAGCTAACAGGTCGCTTATAGATCTAGCAATAGATACAGATTCTTGGATAGATTTTGAAGAAATATGATCAAATTTAATTCTAAAAATTGGAAGTGTATCGGATTCAGACTGATAGCTTTTAACTAATTTTTGAGAATAGTCTTCATACATGCCACCTAACTGCTCAGTCGCTGAACACTCTAGTGCTGTAGCTGCAAATTTTAATAAAAATAATATAGTTAAAAATTTGAATGTATCAAACCTTAGTATTTTCATTTTTCTATCTCCCTTAATATTATAAAGTTCCTTAAAATATTTTAGGGAAATTTTTTCTAATACTATTATTGTGAAATTTTTTAAGGAACAATGATTTAAAAATAGTGGGGGTGATGCTGCGACCTTCTAGCTCTCCCTGTGTTTTCTTTATTATTATAATTATCTGAAGTTCCCCCCCTAACTCGTCTTTGGATCTTCAGTGAGGCTAAGGCATCCCCCAGACGCCCATCTAAGACCTATCATAGCAGATAAATTTTCAATTTCAAGTGAAAAGTTATTGATTTTATTAGTTTTTATCTCATTTATTGCGATAAAAAATTTATATCTCAATTTTTTAATTGATTAACAAAACGCTAATCAAAAGTTAAAATTTTATTAATTTTTTAGTAAATTTCATTTTTGACTTAAAGAAGGAGAGAACCATCATTTCTCTTTCAGTTGAGATTTTTTGGCACCTATCAGCATGTTCAGGTTTTCTGAGATCACCACAAGATGCGGATGATAAACGAGAAAAGCCCTCTTTACTCTTTGGCTTAGCCTGTGACGCTTGCTTGATGAAGCTTAGCATCGTTCTTTTTTGTTGTTCCCGCGAAGACGGGTAATGCATGTAAGGTCATATGGATAGGGACATCCTCAAGCCTTTCTTCCTCGATGCTTCCTATCTCGTTCGACACTTTTCACCTCCAAGTAAGTCTTTCTGGTTCCTATACCCATTTCCAGAATCCTCGGTCTTGCCTTGGCGAAGTCTGGGTTACGGGGATGACAACGTGGTAACGGGGCTTTTCCTATCACCTTTTAATATTCTTCCTCTCATCCATTGCGTCTCTCACGCACTTGTTCTCCTTCCATCTCCGTGTCTGCCACACACGCTTGGGACCTTCTGGCACCTATCAAGCATCTCTTGATTGCCTGAGATCCTCGGCACAAGACCGAGGATGACCATGGGGTGGATGTGCTTGAAGCACCATCAGTTTTAATTTTTTTATTTCCAATCATTTTCTTATCCTTTTTTTATTTCTTCTAAAAACTCACCTATGAGTTCCAAATTATTCCATCCTTGCCAACGAGCGTCCTCAGCCCTCCATTTTTGTTATCCTAGGCCTTATGCCTAGGATCTCAAGCGACATAAAGATATCACCAAACACCAATTGATCTGTTCCTGATTTGTCTCTTGATGTCCGAATAGGGCTGATTGTACTTACCCCTAATCCTTTTTCTCTTTCACTCCCGAAAATGAGATCCCACCAGCGATTGAAGTTCAGGTGGCGGTCTCTTGTTCTTTTGACATCCTCCAAAGAAACAAAATAATAGGCTCCTTGCTCTAAAATAGCTTGAAGGAAACTTTCTCTTCTCGTTAAAATCCTTAAGAATGTTTGTATCCATTGATTGGTCTTATGATGCCTTATGTAATCATCTGTCTTTATCATTTTATCATTACTCCCTGTTTTATGTTGTTTATGGTTTGATCCCTCTTTCCTCAGAGAGACGTGACTCTCTCTAGAAAAGAAGAGGGGTCTAGGAAAGGCAAAACGGGATGACAGTTCCTTTCTTTGCATCACATGGTTCACACCCTGTTCTTCCTTTTGGGTCCTAGACCCTTTTGCTCCTTGAGGGATGCCCTTGTTCCTTTGGGTGAGCCCTTTCACACCTCCCCTGAGTACCTCTCGGACGCGTTCCGAGACTCTCAAGCGGTGTAAAGATTTCACCTATCCCAATCGATGTTCCTCTTTCTTGATGCCTTGCACGCATGTTGAAAAACTTCTGGCGCCTGATCACATCTCTTGATTGCTTGAGATCTTTGGCACAAAGCTAAAGATGACAAGCTTCAGAAACTTTTTCTCTCTGTTCATGAGGCAAAGAGAGGGCATTCACTCAAAAAGAGCGTTAAGTCTTGGGTCTTTCTAATAAGTCAGGTTTTTAATCCCTATTTTTATTCTTATTATTCTTTTTTAGGATTGATTTAAGAGAGGGATTGAAAGGATTATAGGGTTTCCCCGATAAGATGCGATAGTCTCTCTATTCATCCTCCTACTAGGCTACCATAACACGATACAAATTTCAAGAAAATTCAGTTCAAATATCAAAAAAATAATTTATAATTAAATAATTATAAAGAATGCTCAGTTTTAAATCCTTGAAAAGTTTGAGCAAGCCGCAAGAAAGCTTGAAGGCTTAATTCTTCCGCTCTTTGTGTGCTTTCAATTCCGGCTTTTTCGAGCAACTCAGGGACATCCACATTTAATCCCTTAAGGCTTGATCGCAGCATTTTTCGTCGCTGCCCAAAAGCAAATTTCGTCACAAGTTCCAGACTTTGATAAAGTTTTGGTGGAATTGTCGGGGTATGAGGCACAAAATGGACAACACTTGAGGTTACTTTGGGGGAAGGTGTGAAAGCAGAAGGCGGAAGGTCAAACACGCGTTTACAGACAGTTTGCGCTTGGCACATGATAGAAAGGCGACCATAATCCTTTGAGCCTGGTTGGGCTGTAATCCTCTCGGCAACCTCTTTTTGAAACATGAGGGTCATGCTGCTAAAGGTATCGGCTTGCTTCAGCCATTGGATTAACAACGGGGTGGCCACGTTATAAGGAAGGTTTGCTATGATTTTCCGCGGCGCTGAAGTGATATCCGTCACGTTTATAGTGAGGGCATCTGCTTGAAGAATATCAAGGCGTCGGGGGTCAATGTCTTTTAATTGTTCCAGGATATGGATTGCTCTTTCATCAATTTCAATCGCAACGACTTTACGAGCGTTTGTTTTTAAAAGCGCGCGGGTTAGGCCTCCGGGGCCCGGCCCAATTTCAATCACCGTATCTTGGTCGGTCACGCCTGCCGCTTGCGCAATTTTTTGCGTTAAATTGAGATCAAGTAAAAAGTTTTGACCGAGTGTTTTTTTTGCCTGTAATCCGTATTTTACGATGACTTCTCGTAAAGGTGGAAGACAGTCTATCGGGTGCATATTTAAGCTTTTAGCCTCGAATTTCGATATGGGCTCTTCTTTTCATTTCTCGAAGCTCTCCTTTTGCGAGGCTGTTTAGCTTGTCGTCAATAAGAATGGCTCGAATTTGATCTTTGGAAAGATTGTCGGGATTAATATCTTGCTTTTCGCAGACGGTAAACATGATAACACCGGCGTCCGAAAGCAAAGGACTCGAGGATTGACCAGGGTTGAGTGAATCTATCAAATTACGAATTTGCGGAATTAAACTTGTCACAGATAATTTTTTTACTTCGCGTATTTGAATATTCTCGTCAGCTTTCACAAGCGTTGAAAGAACAGCACAACTTTTGGCATTATTTGCAAATGTGCGGGCTTTATTCATAAGAGGCGCGACAGTATCATCGGTAAAAGGCTGATTTAAGGGGAAAAGAGTTTGAACAAAGCTAATTAAAGTATCTTTTCCAAGGCTTTCACCGGCAGCCCTTTTGTCTCGAAGGAGTAAAATATGGTAACCGTACTGAGTTTTAATGGGGTCGGTTATATTGCCAACATTTAATCCTTCGATAGCTGTTTTTAACAAGGGATCGAGTTGATCTGCAGCGACCCAATCAATATCTCCGGATTGTGCAGCGCTGGCTGCTTGGGAAAACTGTTGTGCAAGAGCAGAAAAATTAGCCCCCGAGCGAATCTTATTCACAAATTCCCATGCCCGCTTCTTGATTTCTTCTTCTTGAGAAGGGTTATCAACGTCTAAGAAAATTTCTGCTAATAAAAATTGAGGCTGATCTTTCTTTTGCGCAAATTTTTCAGTTGCTCTGGCTAGCTCTCTTTCACTAATTTGAATAGAATTATAATAACGCGCTTGAATATACTCGCGCCATACAATATCAGCTTCCATTTGGACTTGTAATACTTTTAAAGGGATATTATTGGCCTGAAGAAGTTTTTTAAGAGCGCCTTCCTCCATATGGTTTCGATGTTCAATCTCTTTGATGGCTTGTTCAGTGTCATTTTTAGAAGCACGAATATCAAATTGTTTTGCTTTATTTATTTTTAAAAGTTCTTCAATCATGACGCGAAGAACTTGCGATTCAAGTTGTTTTCTATTTGCTGCTGTATTCTCGAGACCCGACGATAAGATGGCTAACTTCAGACGATGCTCAAGATCAGCTTGGGAGATCATTTTATCTTCAACCACGGCAATAATACGGCCAACTTCTCCATTGGCAAAACTTGATAAGCTTATCAAGAAATTAACGATTAAGGAAAATTTCAATAATTTTTGCATATTTTGGCCCTTTAAATTCAGTTAAGCAGAGGTCATCAAGAAAGTTTCACTTGAGTCCTTTTAGTAATCCATTTAAATAGCAGCTAATGGTCTCATTCAGCTCTATGCCATACCTCTGTGTGAGATTCAAGTTTAACCTTAGTTTTAGGAACTTTGAGTGAATAAAATTATAAATCTTTATCTGTTTAGGCAGCTAAGTTTTGCTTCTATAGGGATCACACTTGCTTTAACGGCAGCCATTTGGTTGACACAAAGCTTGCGTTTTTTAGATTTTATAGTTAATCGCGGCATTGGTCTTGGAACATTTATTAAGTTCATCCTATTATTGCTTCCTGATCTGATTAGTATCATTCTTCCTATAGGCACCTTGATTGGTATTTTATTTGTTTTTAATCGTCTTTATGTCGATAGCGAGTGGGTTGTTTTAAAAGCTTTAGGTTTAAGCCATTTAAGAATTGCAACGCCTGCAATATCCTTTGCCGTTGTTGTGATAGCTTTTTTATATAGCATCAATTTATATTTTTTGCCTCTCTCCTTTCAAAAATTCAAAGATCTTGAGCATAGTATTCGCAATAGTACGGCGGCTACGATCATTCAACCAGGAGAGTTTAGTACGCTTAAAGGGATTACATTTTATGCAAGACAACGCCAATCAGATGGGGTTTTAAAAGGGATTCTTATCTATGATGCCCGCAATATAAAAAAAGAAGTCACAATTGCAGCTGAAGAGGGAATGATCCTTGAAACCCCCGAAGGAACGCGTTTTGTTTTATTAAATGGAAATCGCCAAGAGTATAATCCTGAAACAGGCCAACCTAATTTGCTTTCATTTAATCAATACGCGCTTGATATAACCTCTCCAGCTTCAGATCCCAAAGAACGCCAACGTAAACCCCATGAAAGATTTTTAAATGAGCTTCTAAATCCGCCAGAAACTGAAAAAGATTCAGTGCTTGCAGATAAATTAAAAGCAGAAGCTCATCAGCGTTTCTTAATGCCTTTCACAGTGTTAGGATTTGTTCTTATTGCTTTAAGTCTTTTTCAAAAGGGGGAATATAGTCGGCGCGGGCGGGTTAAAAGAATTTCAATGGCCATCGTGGTATGCACACTTTTTGAAGCAGCAATGTTGGGACTTGTTCATCTTTCAGAAAAATTACCTTCTCTTATTGTAATGGCTTATGCATTATGTGCAAGTGTTTGTGTTGGAGCATTTTTACTCCTCATTGAAAGGCCAACAGGCCGCTTTATATTTGGGAAAAGAGACAGTTAAGATGTTATCATTCTCGTTAGTTCTTTTTCGATACTTGGCGCGTAATTTTCTCAAGTGGTTTTTCATTGTTGCTTTTGCTGTTATGACAATTATTATTTTGGTTGATCTCTCAGAGCTTTTGAGAAAATCTGCTTCTAAACCTGATATAAATTTTAAAATTTTATTTCAAATCCTTATCTTCAAGTTTCCATCTCTTATTCAGCGTGTTTTACCGTTTATAACTTTCTTTTCTTCAATTTTAACTTTTTGGATGCTAAATCGTTCTCATGAGTTAACAATTATCCGAACAGCAGGGGTCTCTATATGGCAAACATTAAGCCCCCTCATCATTGTCAGTCTCCTTATTGGGGGGATAGACTTAATGTTAGTTAACCCGATATCTTCTAAAATGATGTTACGTTATGGACAACTTGATGATTATTATTTCCATGGTAAAAAAGAAAGCTTAACAGTATCTGAGACGGGGTTGTGGATACGTGAGGCAAAAAAGGATCAACAACTTATTTTCCATATGAAGCATGTCAATTTAGAGAAGAAATTATTTAAAGGAATTGTAATTACTATTTATGATCAAAAAAATCAATTTATAGAAAGTATTAGTGCAACTTCAGGCTTATTAAATAAAGGCCAACTTCATTTAGAAAATGTTTGGAAAGTGGTACCTGAACGGTTGCCAGAAAAATACCAAAATCTAAGCTTCGGAACGACTATCTCGCTTGAAACCATTAAAAATACAGGGGCTGCTCCCGTGAGTGTTTCTTTTTGGGACTTGCGAACAACGGCTCATCTTTTGGAAGCATCAGGTATCTCAGGGCTTAAATATATACTTTATTGGCATGCATTATTATCGAGATGGGGCTGGTTGGGCGCAATGGTTGTCTTAGCTGCATCCTGTTCTTTAAGACCAATACGTCAACAAGGGACTGTTTATTTGCTTGCAATTGGAGCAATAGTGGCATTTTTATTGTATTTTCTTCGAGATATTACATATGCACTTGGCGCTTCTGGAAAATTACCAATTGTCCTATCAGCTTGGCTTCCTTTTGCGATCAGTATGGTTACAGGTATTACACTTCTACTTTATTCTGAGGATGGATAAATTGAGATATTTTTCTTTATTTTCAATAATTTTGGTAACGTTTTCGCTCATATCAAAAAATGCTAAAAGTAGTGTTTTTGACCAGCGAATATCCTCAAATAATAAAACGAATAGTTTAATTTATGCTGATGAAGTGATTGATGAGAAAGACCTTGATCTCATTATTGCAAAAGGAAATGTAGAGATTGTTCGTAATGATCGAACCTTGCTCGCAGATGTTGTAACTTATAATAAGAAAACAGATCTGTTGACTGCCTCTGGAAATGTAAAAATTCAAGAACCTAAAGGAGAAATTATATTTTTAGATTATGCGGAATTAAGCAGTGATTTCAAAGATGGATTTGTTAACCATGTTCGAATGCTTTTTCCGGATGAGGCTCGATTAGTTGCCACCCGCGCGAAAAGAGAGCACGGGGAGTTAACTCATTTTGATAGTCCTGTTTATTCTCCTTGTAAACTTTGTAAAAATGATCCGTCTAAATCACCGTTATGGCAAGTTAAAGCCCGCCATGCCGAATGGGATGAAATGAAGGAAGACATTTATTATACAGATGCTTTTTTAGAAATGTTTGGGTGGCCAACGTTTTATTTTCCTTACTTTAGTCACCCGGCACCAAATGTGAAACGGCGTACAGGTTTATTAGCACCAACATTTTCATATATATCAGATATAGGAGCCTCAGTAACAACGCCTGTTTTTTTTGTTTTAGCAGAAGACAAGGATCTTACTTTAAGCCCAACCTTTTTTACGAAGAAATTTTTTATGCTACAAGCCGAGTATCGGCAACGATTTGAACGCGGTGAATTTTCAATTTCAGGCAGCATGACATCAGGCGAAGAAATTAGAAATCAACTTCTCCAAGACAGGCCCAAAACAAAAGAATCGGGAAAAATGAGGTGGCATGTTTTTTCTAAAACACGTTATGAATTTACAAAGCATATTCGGGGTGGGCTCAATATTGAACGGGCAAGTGATCCTACCTATTTTCAACGCTATAAGAATTTAGGCATTACACGGAATACTATATTAACTTCAAAAGCTTACCTTGAAGGATTCTGGGGAAGAAGTTATGGACAAATCCAGAATGTTTTTTTCCAAGGGCTTAGGGACGGAGACCGGTCCGCAACGACACCTAAAATGCTTCCTATGGTGGATTACAATTTTCTTTCCCAACCCGATAGTTTAGGGGGCCGCTTCAGTTTTGATGGTAATTTTCTTTCATTAACTCGAAAAGAAGGAACAGATATACAGCGTCTTTCAGGAACAGGTGGATGGCAAGTGCCATACTTATCTTCTTGGGGAGAAATTTACACAATTGGGGCAAAATTAAGAGGTGATACTTACCATATTAAGGATTTTAATTATACTCGTCCATCTGCCCAACAACCTACCTTGCAACAAAAAGGTCCTTTGTTTAATGGGACAATTTCTCGTGCCTTGCCTCAAGCCTATGCGAATTGGCGCATGCCTTTTGTCCGTCCTTTTGCAGAATATCGTCTTATTGCGGAGCCAATTATTGGTTTTGTAGCTTCACCTAATATTAAGCATCCGAACAAATTACCCAATGAAGATAGTCGTTTCTTTGAGCTTGATGATATTAATCTTTTTAGTGAAAATCGTATGGCTGGTCTTGATCGTATTGATGGGGGCACAAGACTTAACTATGGCTTTAATACGGATGCTTTTTCAAAGATGATTGGAAATACCAATTTATTTATTGGTCAAAGTTTCTCTTTTAATAAGCCTCATGAAAATTTAAGAGGTACAGGTACGCATAAAAACTTTTCTGATTATGTTGCCCGCTTTAAATATAATTATAAAAATTGGATCAATCTTAAAACACGCTTCTTACTTGATCGAAATAATTTAGCCTCGAAACGCAGCGAGATATCTGTTGGTGTCGGGCAGCCTATCTTGAGGTTTCAAACAGATTTTATCCAACTTCCTCGTCTTGCTGAAGATCCCAATGATAAAGCCGGTAAGCAAATAAGATTTACATTGAGTTCTAATTTTATAGAAAATTGGTCGGCTAGTATTAGCACGACGCGTGAGCTAGGTCGACGTGGGGGTACTTTAGTAAATTCAGGAACATTAACATATTCAGATGAGTGTTTCATTTTCAGTCATTCCCTCAGCAAAACCTTTTATGTTGATAAGGATGTAAAGCCTGGAATTACATATATATTTAGAATTGTGTTCAAAAATTTGGGTGAAATTTCACAAGGATTTGGAAATAAGACTAATTTCCTAACAGGAGAACCAATTCCTCAAAAACGGTAAAGGTGCAAGGTTTGTTGGATAATCTCTTTTTCTGTAAAATTGCGTTCAATAATCTCTCGCCCTTGTTTCCCCATTTTTTTTCTTAATGGAGAATTTGTAATTAATTCTTGAATAGCGTCAGCTAAAGAGAATGCTTCTTTAGAAGGTACTAAGAAGCCATTCTTGTTATTTTGTACGACTTCGCGACAGCCAGGGACGTCTGTTGTCACAATAGCACGTCCACAAGACGCCGCTTCTAAGAGAGTCTTAGGAAGTCCCTCTCGATAGGAAGGAAGCACGACAAGGTGGCTTTTTTGATAAACAGAAGCAACTTCTTTTGTGGCGCCATGCCATACAATTAAACCATCTTGTTGCCAGTTATTTAATTCTTGTGTCGTTATTGAGGAAGGATTTAAAGGATCGATGTCTCCCCAAAAATGAAATTGGGCTTTAATGTGGCGAGATCTTAAGATTTTAATGGCTTCAATAAGTTCTAATAGGCCTTTGTCTTTTAGCATTCTGGAAACAAAAGCGACGATTGGGCCCTTTTCTTCATCAATTTGTGGTTCCTTTTGATAAGAGAATATATCTGTATTAACACCAACGCCTTTAATCAACACGAGGTGATCTTTTTGGATAATATGGCGATCAAGCAAAAGTTTTTCATCATCAACGTTTTGCAAGATTAAAGTAGAATTGGAGCGATTAAGAAGGATTTTTAAAATCCTTTGGATGCCCTCTCGTAAAAATCGCGTTTTTAAATTTTTATGGGTAAAAAGATAACCTAACCCTCCAAAGGCATTTATAACGCGGGGAGTTTTGCTTATCCATGCAATCAAGCTTCCATATATAACAGGCTTCATGGCGACATGATGAACAAGATCAGGATTAATATTTTTATAAATAGTTTTTAATTCTTTAAGGCTGAGAAGCTCTGTTTTCAGATTTCCACTCGAACGATTAAAATATTGTAAAGGAATTACCTTAATTCCAGCTTCTTCAATTTGTTTTTGATAATCACTTAGAGAAGTAATCAAAAATACTTCATACCCTTCGGCAACAGCAACTTTTGCGAGAGGGAGGCGATGGGTACAAAAATACCAATCTTCAGAAACAAAATAAAGAAGCCGTTTTGATTTTTTGCTCATAGATTACCTTTATGCTAATTTTATTTATCATAATTTGGAGGCAACATGAAACAATATCCTAAAATTTCGAGTTCAATACTTTCTGCAAATTTTGCATCCCTTGGGAAAGAAATTGCAGATATAACCCAAGCAGGGGCTGATTCAATACATATCGATGTGATGGATGGGCATTTTGTTCCTAACATCACTTTTGGCCCTCAAATTATCAAAGCGATCCGTCCTTACTCCTCTCTTCCTTTTGATGTGCATTTAATGATTAATGATGTTGATACTTCCCTTGAGATGTTTGTTACGGCGGGGGCCGATCGTCTTATTGTTCATCCTGAAGCAGAACCTCATATACATCGCATTCTTCAAAGAATTAAGAAGTTTGGTAAGAAAGCGGGTATCGCTCTCAATCCAGCGACATCGCCCCATGTTATTGAGTATTTGTTAGGTGAAATTGATTATGTCCTTATAATGACAGTGAATCCTGGTTTTGGCGGGCAAAATTTTATTTATCAACAGCTCGAAAAAATTAAAGTTGTTCGTTCTATTGTAGGAACACAGCCCATTGAAATTGCTGTTGATGGTGGTGTGACCCTTGAAAATTCTCAACAAATTATAGAAGCTGGTGCATCCACTCTTGTTGCTGGGACAGCCATTTTCAATAATTTAGGGTACGAAAATAATATAAGGCGCCTGAGGGGAGAAATAGCTTAAATTATAATATTAAATTTTGTTTACAATTCTTTCTTGCAAATTCTTTATACTTGGTTATGATCCACTCATATTTCTTGGGGCGCGGGCGTAGCTCAGGGGTAGAGCACAACCTTGCCAAGGTTGGGGTCGAGGGTTCAAATCCCTTCGCCCGCTCCATTTAATATATAAGTCTTTAATAATAGTTATTTATATCTTATCGTTTTTTAGAAATTTTATTTATCTTTTTTCTATCCTTAAAATCTTAAGACGACTCAGCATTACAATTTTCGGTGTTTGTTAGATTTTTTATCAATCAATTTTAAGGAGGCTATTTTTATGCAAAAATTTATGCTGCCTATTTTATTTATACTATCTTTGATCCCTTGCTGTATTGAGGTTGATATTTCAGCGCCGAGTTTTTTAGAAATTGCTGCCTATTTTGGCGTTTCAGAGGGAAAGGTAGAGCTGACGATCGTATATAATTTTTTGGGATTTTGCATCTCAGCCGTTCTATACGGACCTTTGTCAGAATGTTATGGCAGAAGAAGAATAATGATTGTTGGGAATACTCTGCTTTTGATTGGCGCCTTTGGATGTGGAATCGTGACCACAATAGATCAACTTCTCGTTTGGAGATTTATCCAAGGTCTAGGAGCAAGTTCTTCCGCTGTCATTGTGTTTGCAATGATTGCGGATATCTATAAAGGAAATGAAGCAATTCGATTGATAGGTGTTATAAATGCGATATTAACCTTAATTATGGCTACTGCGCCTGTTGTAGGCAGTTTTATTAACCGTGCTTGGGGATGGCGGGGTAATTATTTTATCGTTGCAGGTATAAGTCTTATTACGTGGGTTTTGTTGCTTAAAATGCTGCCAGAAACAAAAAGAAAACGCCAAAAACTTAACCTTAGAAAAATTCACCAAGATTATAAGATATTACTAAAAAATCCTGAATTTATATGTACTTCTTTTGTGCCAAGCATGCTTTATGCTTCCTATATGGCTTTTGTCGCATGTGGACCATTTTTATATATGGGGACTTTTAATCTCTCAATATTTTCCTATGCTTATCATCAAGGAATTATCGTGGCTGTTTTTTCCCTGATAAGCTTATGTTCTGATTACATGATTAAGATATTAGGAAAAAAGCATTGTACCATGGTCGGTGTAACGGCTTCTTTTATAAGTGCTATTGTGCTTATCATGATAAGTCTTTTTTGGCCAAATTCTCCTTTTTTAGTAACGAGTTTTATGATCACTTTTTGTATCGGTTTTGCTTTATGCTATCCAATAATTTTTAATGCCTCACTTGAATTATTTCCAAAGATTAAAGGAACAGCCTCTTCTTTGACGATGGCTTTGCGGGCATTAATATGTGCCTTAGTCGTGGGTTTCGCGAGTTTTCTTTACAATGAGCATCCTTTTTCAATATTTTCTGTCATCTTGTTAGCAACCTTTTTTGTATTTATACTAACGCGATCCTATCTCCTGAATAAGATGTTTAATTCATAAAAAATGAAAATTAAAAGGTGTAAAAAGCTAACGGTATGATCAAGTTTAATTTATGGAGAAAATTGTATGCCTATTACTTACGACATTTTTGAAAAGGTTGATTTAAGGTCTGGCGTTGTTGTTCAAGCTGAGTTTTTTGAGAGAGCAAAAAAGCCTGCTTATAAAGTATGGGTTGATTTTGGCCTTGAAATAGGGGTCAAAAAAACATCTGCACAAATTACAAAACATTATACACCCAAAAGCTTGATAGGTCGTCTTGTGATTGGATGTGTCAACCTTGAGCCAAGAAATATTGCAGGCTTTATATCAGAATTTTTGCTGGTCGGTTGCGCAGATATTAATGGAGACATTTGTTTATTAACAACAGAACATCAAGTCCCTCAAGGTCAAAAGGTTTTCTAAAATAAAATTTAAACTCTTTCCAAGAATGGGGTTAAGGAAGGGATATACGCAGATAGCGGTGAGTAAGCTTAATGATCGCACACATATCTGCTTGTTATCTAAAAATGAAGAAATTATATTAACCTAGCTAGCTTTTTTAGGAGTTACGATGTCTCACTTTTTCTTAAAAAGAAGTATCATTCTATTTTTTATTTTCTTCTCGTTCTGTGGTGCCCAAGAACCACAATTTCAATACTTCAAAACATCCGATGGTTTGACGCTTAGGGTTGCTCACTGGATAAACTCGAAACCTAATTTATATTCAAAGACAATTTTGTTTTTAGAAGGAAGAGCTTCATTTATTGAGAAGAATCAAGAAACAATTCAAAATCTACTTATTCAAGGACATGATGTCTGGGCGTTTGATTGGCGGGGACAAGGAGGGTCAAGCCGTCTTCTCGAGAACTCACAAAAGGTTCATATTGATCATTATGAAACTTATTTAAAAGATCTTCATCAGATTGTTCACCAAGTCGTAAAACCTCAAGCTCGTTCCCCTTTAATTTTTTTAGGCGTTTCTTTTGGAGGGCATATGGCGCTACGTTATGCACTCGCTCATGGGGAAGATCTTGAAGGAATGATCCTTGTCTCACCTATGCTTGATATTCATACAAATCCCTTTCCTTATGCTCTAGCTCGTGCGTTGACAAGAACTGCATTGTTTTTAGGGCTTGGTGAGATATATGCGGCTGGATACGGGGACTATAATCCTCTTAAAGGAGTTTTTGAGAAAAATGTTACGACACAAGATCGTTTCCGTTATGAGTATCAAAGAGAATTATGCATAAATAATATGCAGCTGGTGACAGGAGGGCCCACATACAGTTGGGTAAATGCAACTTTTAAGTCCATTGATTATATTCAGCAACCAGGCTTTTTAGAATCAATTAAAGTACCAACCCTTATTCTCAGCGCAGGTCTTGATAAAGTAGTTAACAATTCACGGGATAAAGAATTTTGTCGTAAGATGACTAATTGTCGCCAAAAGACATACTTGAATGCCTATCACAATATTCCCAATGAAAAAAATATTATTAGAGAACAATTTTTAACAGATGCTGCTCACTTCTTAAAGAATTTAGATTCTTACCCTTCAGCAATAACCCCCTCAAGAGTAGAAAATAATATAAAAGCCGATAAAGCTTTAACTTAGCCTTGAAGTTCTGAGACAGCCTTTTTTATTCTTTCGCATGCTATACGCAATTTAGGTAAGTCCGTAGCATAAGATAAACGAAAATAAGGTGAAAGACCAAACGCTGATCCTGGAACAACAGCTATTCCGTAAGTTTCAAGTAAATAACTTGCAAAATCCTGATCGGAGGTGATGATCTCACCCTTAAGGATGGATTTTCCTATAACACCTTGGCAATTAATATACATGTAAAAAGCCCCCTCTGGAGGGACACAAGAGAATTCCTTAATTTGTTTCATTTCATTAAAAACAAGATTTCTTCTTTCTTGAAGAGTTTTATTCCAATTCTCTAAAAACGTTTGAGGACCATTAAGAGCTGCTACGGCTGCTGCTTGAGAAATGGTACTCGGGCTAGAGGTGGAATGTGATTGGATGTTTGTCATAGCTTGAATAAGCCATTGAGGTCCTCCTGCATATCCTAGGCGCCATCCTGTCATCCCATACGCTTTAGAAACCCCATTGAGAGTCAATGTACGTACTTTTAGGCGAGGTTCTAAAGAAGCTATTGTGTAAAAAGGTTCAGCTTTGAATCGTACGTGTTCATAAATGTCGTCACTTAGAATCATAACGTGTGGATATTTGAGTAACACCTCGGCAATTGCTGCTAGTTCTTCTTTAGTATAAATAGCGCCGGTAGGATTTGATGGTGAATTTAATATCAGCCATTTTGTTCGGGGCGTGATACTTTTTTCCAATATCTCAGGGCTGATTTTAAAATGTTCTTCTTGTGAACAATCAATAATAATAGGTTTTCCCTCAGTCAAGTATACAATATCTATATAAGAAACCCAATAAGGAGCCGGTACAATCACTTCATCATTGGGACCTACTGTTGCGAGAAATGCGTTGAAGATGGATTGCTTTGCGCCTGTGGAGGCTATAATTTCATAAGGCTTGTAATCAAGGTTATTTTCTCGCCTAAATTTTTCAATAATGGCTTGTTTTAAGATAGGTGTCCCCCCTACAGCCGTGTATTTCATGTCTCCCTGCTTGATAGATTCGCAAGCAGCTTCACAAATCCATGAGGGGGTTGGGAAATCTAATTCTCCAGTTGTTAAAGAGATAATATCGTGCCCTTGAGCCTTTAATTCACTGGCTTTTTGGCTTAGACTTAAGGTTGAAGAAGGTTTTACGCATTTTAGTCGGTCACTTATAGAAATCATATCTACATAGCCTATGTTTTAAAAAGAAAATTTTCACATTATGAATATTCTTATAAATGACAATATAAATATTTTATAGATAATTTTAAATCCTATCTAATGTAAATTTTTAGGCCATCGACGATGAAGCCATAACCACTGTTCTGGGTGTTGTCGAATCCAGCTTTCAAAAAGTTCGTTCATTTGTTCTAAGAGATCTGTTGTTTGCTCTTGGAGATCACCATTAACTCTTGGCTTAAGAGGCGGATGGTATGTGACACGAAAATGAGCGTTGGGAAGCCTCTCAACCTGAATAGGAATAAAAGGGCAATTAAGCTTTAAAGCAATACGTGCTGGAGCAGAGGGGGTCATAGCTGGGAGACCAAAAAAAGGAATAAGTTCTCCTTCACGTAATTTCTGATCTAAAAGGACAGAAACAATGCCTCCTTTTCGAAGAGTTTCTATCATTTTTCGAGCTCCATCTGGCCCTTTTGTAATAACTTCTTGCGCAATTTTCTTATGGACAAAATGAATTAACTTATCAGTTAAAGGATAGTTTAGTCGTCTATATAATTGGGTAATCTTAAGGCCTTTTTGTGTACCCGCCATCGTTGCAAGTTCCCAGTGTGCAAGATGTGCCAGAAATAGAATGGCAGGGCCTCCATTTTTATGGAGTTGTTCAATAATTTCACTTCCAACCACTTCAACTCGACTATCCGACTCGTAAATTTTAAGGCGAGGAAGGGAAATATATTCAAAGACAACACGTGCCAAATTTTCCCACATGCCCGTGATAATTTTTTTACGTTCAGCAAAAGAAAGTTCAGGCATTACAAGTTCAACATTTTTATAAGCGCGGCGTGACATAGGAAGGTAAGGCAAAGAAAATCTTGCAATAAAACCTATTCCATTCGAAACCCAAGCAAGAGGCAAGCAATAAAGGATGGTATATAGAAGACCTATGATGGCAACTTGCAAAAAATCTATGAAGAAACGGATTAATTCTTTAATTTTTCTTTTCATGGGGTACAACTTTATGAATAAGATTTGAAAACAAGTTTTTCTCTTTAAGCGTCACATGAGCACGAATTATTTTTACCTTTTGGCGCATGTCATGCGGAAGGCGCAAGAAATCTTTTTCTGTTGTTACCAGTTGTGCCTTAAGTTGATCAGCATGTGCACGTAATTTATCTAGGTCTCTAGATTTAAAAGAATAATGATCAGGAAAAGCTTTTTCAGCAATAACATGAAGGCCATAGTTATGTAACATCGCGAAAAATTTTTCTGGATGTCCGATTCCTGCAAAGGCATAAATAGGTTTGTTTTTTAGAGCTTGAATATCATTTATATAAGGATCCAGGTCCCCGTGAAAAATGGGGCAAATCCCTTGCCATCTTTTTTCAAGAGAATGATTATCTTTCCCCATTATCATAATAATGTTTGCTTTTTTGAGGCCACTTTCAACAGTTTCACGTAAAGGACCTGCAGGAAAAACACGTTCATTTCCTAAGCCATATTCGCCATTAACAACAATAATTGAAAAATTTTTGTAAAGACTTGGATTTTGCAACCCATCATCTAATATCAGAATTTCTGCGCCTGCTTGGGTTGCCGCTTTAGCGCCTTCGGCTTTATTTTTAGAGATCCAGGTTGAGGTCGCTTGGGCAAGTAAAAGAGGTTCATCTCCTACTTCCTGAGCGGTGTGATAAAAAGGATCAACAAGAAGAGGACCCTTCAGTTTTCCACCATATCCTCTCGATAAAATATGAACATTAAAACCTTGTTCTTTCAAAGCTGAGGCAATCATGATGGTGATAGGCGTTTTTCCTGTGCCTCCTAAGACAATATTACCCACGCAGATGACGGGGATTCGGATTTTTGTTGTTATTGTAAATCGTTCTCTTTGAGATGTAATCAATCGATATAAAGCTCCAAACGGGGAAAGGAGAACCCCATACAAACTATTTTTATTTTTCCAAAAAAGAGGAGCTTTCAAGATTGTTTTCCTATTGCCTTGAGATAAGGGGATAAAACCGTGATAACTTGCTCAAGTGTTTTGTTTTGGGCGGATGCAACCTCAAAAGCGGCTTCAGATAATTTCTGGCGTAAGTGAGCATGTTTGAGTAGTTCGGTGATTTGTTCAGCAAGTTGCGAAACATCCTGAATTTCAATACTTGCTTGATGAGCTTGAAATAATGTCACTAATTCACGTGATTTATGGGTGTAAGGTCCATGCAATATAGCAGAGTGAAGCAAAGCAGGCTCAATAAGATTATGACCTCCTATGGGAACAAGGGATCCTCCGACAAAAACAATATCAGCCAAGCGATAAAAAAGACCTGTTTCGCCTAAAGTATCACATAGATAGATTTCAGTAACGTTAGAGGGAAGTTCTCCAATTGAGCGCCGAGCAATCTTAAATTTTTTATTAAGTGTTTCTACGATTTCATCTCCTCTTTCGGGATGACGAGGTAAAATGATTGTCAGGAGTTCAGGGTAGGTTTTACGAATTAAAGAATGAGCTTCAGCAATGAGAATTTCTTCAGAAGGATGAGTACTAGCAGCCAACCAAATAGGCCGTTGCTTGATTTTTGTTTGCAGTGCTTTCAGGTCGCTTCTTTGATAGCTTAAAGGTTTTGCTGCAAATTTTAAATTCCCAATTGTAATAACATTCGGAGCACCCAGTAATTTTAAACGAGATGCTTGCTCAGAAGAAGGAGACACGCACACTGAAAAACAGTTGAGGAGTGGTTTTATAAAGCCTTTTAACCACTGCCATCTCTGATAAGATCGATCTGAAAGCCGCGCATTTAAAAGAATAAGGGGGATCTTTTGAGCGAATGTCTCTAAAGCAAGATTAGGCCAGAGTTCTGATTCAATCCAGATGGCAAGAGAAGGTCGCCAATAAGTGAGAAATCGTTGAATCCATCTTTTTGCATCGCGAGGAGCAAATTGATGAAAAGATTTTTTTGGAAGGCGTTGTGCGACTAACTTTGCAGAACTTACCGTGCTCGTAGTTATTAAAAAGTTCAAGGTAGGATCTCGTTCATTTAAATGTTCAGCCAAGCTCAAGATCGACAACGATTCACCAATACTTGCTGCATGAAACCAAATTAAAGGTCCTGACGGTCTTTTTATTGTAGAAATTCCGTACCTTTCAAGGTAGCGAACAGAATCTTCCTTACCTTTTCTCAAGCGTAGGTATACGTGAAGTTTAAGTAACGGCTCTATTAGATAGGATGTCAGAAAACGATAAACGGATAAAAGCATTATTTTCCTTCAACTTCAGGGATAGGTATATATCCACAAAGCTGATCGGCATGATCAGAGATATATCTAAGAGTGGTTTCAACTTTTAACAAAGCCTCTTTAGATTCTTCTTCAGTTGCAGAAGATGGCACATAAATTGGATCTCCTGCAATGAAGACGCCTTTGCTAAATGGGAGCGCAAAAACAAAGCGATCCCAGGAATTTAGAACACGTCGTCTTGTCGTTGAATAGCTCACTGGAACAATAGGGCATCCAGCTAACTTTGCAACCTGGACGATACCGCCTCTTGCCTTAAACCTTGGTCCCCGTGGCCCGTCAGGTGTAATTCCAATACAATCCCCTTTTTTTAAAAATTTTATTAAATGGCGAAGGGCTTGTATACCACCTTTTGATGATGAACCAGAGACAGTTAGGATTCCGAAGTGCTTCATTGTTTCTGCAATTAAAAGGCCATCTCGATGGGCGGAAATTAGCATATGCATTTTATTTTGAGGTCCTGTCCAATTAGCACTCATCATCAATAGTCGATTATGCCAAAAACCAACAATCCATGGTGTTTTAGTTGCAATAAGGTTGTCAATAACGTCTTGATTAATCCATTTCCATCTTGATGTTTTAAAAACAAATTTAATGTAAAAAGAGATTAAAAATGCAAGACCACGAATTATAAGAGGGTTTTTTAAAATCTTTTTAAAAAAACGCATCTAATTTTCTCGGGTGTGAGGTTCAGTAAATTGAGCCTTACAAAGCTGGGCATAGCGGGAGTTTGTGGCGATTAAATCTTGATGCTTTCCTGCAGCAACGACTTGCCCGTTTTCAATGACATAGATGATATCTGCATTCATGACGGTTGCTAGACGATGAGCAATAATAAGAGTTGTACGACCTTTCATAAGCGTTTTTAAAGCGAGTTTCACTTTTTGTTCAGATTCTGCATCTAAGGCAGATGTAGGTTCGTCTAAGAGAAGAATAGGCGCATTCTTAAGAATGGCTCTTGCAATTGAAAGACGTTGACGTTGCCCTCCTGAAAGACGAACGCCATGTTCTCCAACTTGGGTCTCATAACCTTGTGGAAGCTCAATAATAAATTCATGCGCTGCAGCAGCTTTGGCGGCTTCAATAAGTGCATTTTCAGAGGCGTCAGGACGACCAAACTCAATGTTTTTTCGAATTGTATCATCAAACAAAATAACATCTTGACTTACTAATGCAATATTTTGACGTAGAGAAGCGAGACTCATTTGGCGTACATCAATCCCATCAATTGTAATATTCCCTTCAGTAACATCATAGAAGCGAAGAATAAGATTCATGATAGTGGATTTACCCGCCCCGCTTGTGCCGACTAAGGCAACTGTTTTTCCTGCTGGAATTTCAAGCTTAAGTGAGTTGAGGATTTGAGACTCTTTATGATAAGAAAAACTTACATTATCAAAACGGATCTCACCTTTTTTGATTTGTGCCATTTTTGCTTGAGGTAAATCAACGACTTGAGCTTTTAAGTCAAGGAATTCAAAAACGCGACTTGCCGAGGCTAATTGATCTTGAAGATTCGCATTTAGATTTGCTAAGCGTTTTAGAGGTTCATACATCATAAGGAGGGCAGTGATAAATGAAAAGAAAGTGCCAGGATTTTGTTGGCCTCGAATAACGGCATGTCCGCCATAAATAACGACTGAAGCTATAGCAAGGCCCCCTAAGAATTCCATAATAGGATGAGACGCTGCACGGACTCGGACGGCTTTTAAATTTTTATGGCAAATTGCTTCAATTGTTTCATGAATCTTATGGCATTCGTATTTTTCCATACAATAGGATTTAATAAGACGAATGCCTTGAAAAGCTTGAGTTAATAGAATTGTAAGTGTTGCAGTTTCTTTCTGAATATTTGCGGAAGCCTTTCGCATCTTTTTACCAATTTTTACGACAGGCAAAATAGCAACGGGCACAACAAAAAATGAGATTGAGGCCATAAACCAGTCTTGATAAAACATAAACCCAATAAAGCCGATAAGCATCAAGCTATCTTTTCCAATATTGGTTAAAGTTCCAGTTACAGCGCTGTGTAACTTAGTGACATCGTTCATAAAACGTGAAACAATTTCACCACTTGGTGTTGCGTGATAGAAAGCAAGGTCGCCTTCAACAAGATGGTTAAAAAGATGTGATTGAAGGTCGGCAATAATGCGCTGTCCAACATAAGTCATTGTGACGGATTCTGCGTATGTGGCAAGGCCTTTTAATAGAAAGACGATACATATCACTAAGGTAAGGGGCACTATCATGTCTGCGTTCTTTGCGACAAAGATATCATTGATAATAGGCTCAATAAGTTTTGCCGAAGAAACAGAGGTGGCGGCGACAATAAGCATTGCGATAAGGCCTAAAAATATTCGGCCAATATAAGGACGTGCGTAATCTGTCAGAAGTCGCTTAACGAGGAATCGGGTTGTTGGATCTCTAAAAGATATTTTCTTCTTTTTCGTCAAAGAATGGCTCATCTCATTATTTAATTAAATCAAAATAGAAACATATCATAATAAGGATCAAAAATTCTTGCAGAAAATGGTGGGCATTATAGGATTCGAACCTATGACTCCCTGATTAAAAGTCAGGTGCTCTACCGACTGAGCTAAATGCCCCACATAATTGAACACCTTGAACTTAAGGGCATGAACTCATTTGGTCAACTGTAAAATTTAATAAATTGTAGACTTTTTACTTCAAACCCTTGACGTAACTCTAAAAGCTGAATACTTTGCGGGTGCAGGGCCTGTAGTTCAGGGGTTAGAACGCACCGCTCATAACGGTGTTGTCGTAGGTTCGAATCCTACCGGGCCCACCATATTACTTAAAATATCCTATAATTTTATTTAAATAGAAGCCTCTTAATTATCTTTAAAAATAATATCTTATTTTCTTAAAGTAGAAAAATGCGACAATTTGAAACTTTATTAATTGTATCTTAATATATATTATTAAATTAACAATAAAATAGAAAATTATAATTTGGGGGGAGAAAATGTTACATAATTTTACTAAACAATGTTTTTTTATCGGTGGCGCTTGTTTTTTGGTAGGGTGTGCTTTTCAAGATCAAGGGATACAAAATAAAACTCTTCGTGATAAAGTGATTGCATGTGGAGCTGGATTTTCTGATGAAGCTTTGGGATCTTTAGGCGCGGCGTATGCAAATTCTCCTTTTGATACTCGAGCGAATGCAGGGTTTAAAGCATCAGCAGAAGAAATTATTTTCTCAGAACTTCCTCCACAAGATAGATTAAAAGCATATAAAGATTATATTACCTGTATAGAATCGAACACCTTTCCAAGCGATAAAGAGAGCACGAAATAGAATCTATTGTTTTGGTTTTGGAATGATTCCAACCACACGAATTGCAGACTCTGTCAAATTTTCCATTTTAAGCGGTAAAGCAACCACATAAGCACCTATAGGAGGCATTTTTTTTGAATTTGCAATATTTTCAATTAAAAATTTTCCGGCACCTAACATAAGCTTATGAACTGGAAAATCATAGTTTGACCCATCAGGCGATAAAGTGTCGATTGCAAGACCGGTGCATGCACGTTCAAGCAAGATTTCTGCTGCTTCTTCTGAAAAACAAGGGAAATAAAAGCGCCCATCTGGCTTAAGGTTCTTATATTTTTCAGGAGAATGCCAAAATTGATCCCATCCTGTATATCCAATCACCAAGCTTTGAGGGGGAATTTTACCATATATTTTTTCAAATGCTTGAATATCTTTTGGTGAAATAGCATATTTTTCATGTGCTTGCTGTGTCACATCGAGAACCACAGCTGGAACAAAGAGAGACTCTAACGGAATTTGATCAATACTCAGCGCCTGAGGAAAAAAATGTGCGGGTGCATCCATGTGTGTTCCTCCACCAGCGCGCATTCTTATTTGTTGAGCCCTGTATGGGATAGGCCCATCAGGATAATCATGCGTGATGACATGTTCAAATCCGCATCCTCCTTCCCAAGTTGGAATCTTTGAGTGTAAAGAATGGGTCAGATCAACTAATTTAAAATTATCAAACATTTATAGCTTACCAAATTTATTTTTAGGAATACCTTAATATAATCCTATACAAGAGGAGAGGTTATTTTTGCTAATTGCAGAAAATGCTGAGGATTAAGGTGATCCTCTAGATTCCAACAAATTGCAAGTATAAGGCGGACAAAATACCATTGTCTCACGTTCTCAAGTGAGTAATTAAAATAGTTTGCCACATATTCTGTATCTGAAACCGGATCAATAATAAAAGCCCAGGTTTCGCTTATTGATGGTCCAATGACACCTTGGGGATCAATAACAATCCATTCTTTATCGTGTAGAAGAATGTTATCATGATGTAAATCCCAGTGCAGTAGAGTATACGGTTGCGCGTAATTAAGAAGTTTATTTTTAAGAAAGCGAGCTTTTACAAGGTATTCTGTGGGAATATCCCACTCTTTATCTAAGGTTTTTAAAAGATCATCTATTAAAGGAAATGAGGTGCTGAAATTTTGAGGGAGAGATGCCTCATGAAGTCTTTTCATGATTTGGCACATAAGAAGTCGAGCTTCATCTTTTCGGTCAGGGAGGTAGGTTTTTAAAGAATAACCAGGCATAAGATGTTCTAAGAGAAGGGCATGCGTATCGGAGTTAAGAACGGAAACTGCACCATAACCTGAGAATATTTTTAAAGTATTGGTTTCTTTATGTAATCGTTCTGCATCCAGCGACATCTTGAGGATAATAGGTTTTTCTTTTTGAAAACCAGATAAGACATAGTTATAAGTCATTGTTTCTATAGGTCGAAGGTTGGTCAAATCCCAAGCTTGGGCGATTTGTTGGACGAGTGTTGGAAGTTGTTGCAGCCATTCTTGTCCTCTGCTGCCATAAATGCTGGTGATATTTTGCTCAAAGGTATCCATGATTTTTACCTGCTTATGCATTAGTTTCAGAGTAGTATAGTCTTCTGAAGAAGAAAGAGAAAAGATGGTGATTCAAAAAGTAATTATTTCTGTCAATGATGTCGGCATGCGGTTATTAAATTGGTTAAAACGACATTATCAAGGAATGCCTTTTAACCAACTTCAGAAATGGTTAAGAACAGGGCAGATTCGCCTCAATGGAAAGCGCGTAAAAGGAAATGAGGTTTTGCTCCTAGGTCAAGAACTTAGACTACCATCTTATGTGCCGGTTATTAGAAATGACCAGCTACCACTAAAAAAACCACTAAGGCCTGATCTCTTAACACAAATTCAAGACGCAATCGTTTATCAAAATGAGCAATGGATTGTGCTCAATAAGCCCCAGGGTTTAGCAACACAAGGTGGAACAGGGATTAAAGAAAGCGTTGACCAAGTTATGACCACTCTTTTCACACCTGCCCCTAAGCTTGTTCATCGTTTAGATAAGGATACAAGTGGTATACTGTTGCTTGCAAAAACCCTTGAAGATGCCCGGTGGCTGACACAAATGTTTAAAGAAGGGATTATTAGCAAGACTTATCTTGCGCTTGTTGTTGGTGTTCCACAGCAAAATACAGGAACGATCAATCTTCCAATATGTAAACTTCCCGGAAAGACAGGCGAACGCATGGTTGTCGATTTTAATGAGGGTTTAGAAGCTATAACGCATTACCGTGTGCTTGAGACTAAAAATAACGTATCTTTGCTTGAACTTAAGCCAGAGACAGGAAGAATGCACCAGTTGCGGTTGCATTGCGCAGAACTGGGGACACCTATTTTAGGCGATGGAAAGTATGGAGGGAAAAGGGCGCACCTGGAAGGAAGTCGTTTCACGCTTCATCTTCATGCCGCCCATATTCAATTTAAAGACCCAACAGGTAAACCTTGGATTTTTAGAACCATCCTCCCTGAACATATGATTAAATCGCTTAAGGATTTTAATTTTTCCTGGCAAGAAGGATAGGTTGAACAGGAAATATTCTTGTATGCTTCTAAAGGCAAAGATTTAGTTGACGATAAAATAAGCTTTATTTGATAACTATAACAGGAATTTTGTTGAAGTTTTTTCTGAAATTTGTTACTATTAATGTATAGGGTTGAAGGACTGGCAAGTCCTTCAACATTCTTCTCGAGAGAGCCTAAGGGGCTGATCACCCCGATGAAGATAAAATAAGAAAAACAGGTAGGTTTAACGTTTAAGATGGGAGAAAGATAAGATGCGTTAGATAAGATAAGAAAAAGAAGTAAAGTAACAAGATAGTAAGAACTAAGGGTTTTAAGGGGCTTGGATTTAAAGATTTAAGCGAATGAGTTTCTGCGCCTAAAAACAAGAGAAGAAAAGAAAAACAATGGGAGACAATAAAGATGACATAACCGACCTCAATCGTTCATGACCAATGGACACGACCTGAACTGAGCCTGCAATCATTTTAGGGTTCAGAAGAAGAGACGCTCTCTCCCTTGGTACCCGGGAAGTGAGACATAAAAATGGAACTTTGACAGCGTGAATAATTTAAAAGAGGGCCTTTTGAGGCAACAATAACGACCATTCATTTCAAAAGAAGAAAAGAGCGTATAAGACGACAACAATAAAAAAGAAGCTCTTAAAATGAACAAATAATAAAAATTAAAATTTATTGTCCTTAGGAAAGCCAAAAGGAGGAAGTTTTCCCGTTTGTGCTCGACTGCCAAGCCAAGGACGTAAGTCGGTAACAGTTCGGTTTTGGCTTCCATAAGCCCAGCTTAAACCTTGGGCGAACGTAAACACTTTTAAGTCTGAAAGGGTTGCTTCTTTATATTTTTGTAAAATGACGCCTTTGCCACGTGAGAGTTGTGGAATTTCAGTTGTCGGAAAAATTAATAATTTGCGATTTGTTCCAATAATTGCAACATGGTCGCCTATGAGAGGAACGCATTTTTGAGCTTTAACCCCCTCATTTAAGATAAGAATTTGTTTGCCCATCTTTGTTTGAGCAAGCGCTTCTTGAGTTTCGACGATAAACCCTTTGCCATCTGACGTTGTGACCAAGAACTTTTGGTCAAGAGTGTTAGGCTTAATAATGAATATTGAAAGTATTTCATCTTCATTGCCGAGATCAATCAAAAGACGTAATGCTTCTCCATGTCCTCGACCGCTTGGGAGTTTATCAACGCCTAGAGTATAAAAACGGCCATTTGACGCAAAAATTAAGAGTTTGTCAGTTGATTCACCTTCAAGAATAAAACGTTCTTCGTCTCCTTCTTTATATTTTATATCCTCATGAGCAAGCTGGTGTCCTTTGAGGGTGCGAATCCAATCTTTGTTTGAGCAAACAATGGTAACAGGTTCCTTTTCCAAAAAGGCTTCAATTGGTACTTCTGTGATTTGAGGGGCTGTTTCAAAAGTTGTACGACGTTTCCCAAAAGGATGTGTAGCGCCAAATGCCTTTTCAATTTCTTTAATTTCTTTCGCAATCGCGTGCCATTGATGTTTTTCTGTCGAAAGTAACTCTTGAAGATCTATTTTTTCTTTTTCAAGGGATTCGAGTTCTTTGATAATTTCAAGTTCTTCAAGTTTTCTTAAAGTGCGCAAGCGCATATTTAAAATAGCTTCAGCTTGAATATCTGAAAGGCCCCACCGCTTTTGCATCTCGAGTTTAGGGTCATCTTCTTCTCGAATGATGCGGATGACTTCGTCTAAATTTAAATAAGCAATTTGATACCCTTTAAGGACTTCAAGACGATGATCTATCTGATTAAGTCGATACTTAGATCTCCGTTGTAAAACTTGTTGGCGGTGCTTGAGAAAAGCTTGTAAAACTTCTTTCAAGTTCATCACTTTAGGGATGCGTCCTTCTGCTAGGACGTTCATGTTCATATTAAAGCGAATTTCAAGATCTGTTTGTCGATAAAGAGCTTCCATAAGGATCAAAGGGTCAACAGCCCGACTTTTAGGAATAAGGATAAGTCTTATATCCTCAGCTGATTCATCTCTCACATCACCGAGAAGAGGAATTTTCTTCTCAATAATTAGTTCTGCAATTTTTTCAATCAGGCGCGCTTTTTGCACTTGATAAGGAATCTCAGTGACAACAATTTGATACAAGCCACCTTTAAGAGGCTCAATCTCATAACGTGAGCGCAATCGAAAACTGCCACGTCCTGTTTCATATGCTTTTAAAATGTTTTCACTAGGCTCGACAAGTAACCCCCCCGTAGGAAAATCAGGCCCAGGCATGACTTCAAGAAGGTTAGAAACAGGTGTTGTTGGGTCTTTGAGGAGTAGTTGAAGGGCAGTACAAATTTCCCCAACATTATGGGGGGGAATATTTGTTGCCATACCTACAGCAATTCCTGTTGCCCCATTTGCTAAAAGATTTGGAAACTTTGCAGGAAGAACAAGGGGTTCTTCAGTTTCATTATTGTAAGTTTTTTGAAAATCAACAGCTTCTTCATAAATGCCTTCAAGCATATAGGCGGATGCCAACGTGAGGCGAGCTTCTGTGTAGCGCATTGCTGCCGCATTATCACCATCAAGACTTCCAAAATTTCCTTGCCCATCAACCATAAGGTAGCGAAGAGAGAAATCTTGGGCCATACGAACCATTGATTCGTAGATAGGATCATTGCCATGCGGGTGATATTTCATCATAACATAACCCACCGCACTTGCTGATTTACGATAGGGTTTATCTTGCGTATTACCAGATTCACCCATGGCATACAAAATGCGTCTTTGAACAGGTTTTAAGCCATCTCGAACATCAGGAAGTGAGCGGGCAGTAATCGTGGAAAGAGCATAACTTAAATAACGTTCAGAAAGAGCTTCATTAAGAAGCGTATCTTTAACCCGACCAATAGAATCTGTCATTCGGGCCTCAATATATAAGATTGGCGTGCTAGCCGATTTTTAAAACGTTCACGAGCGGCAGGTAAACTTAACCCATGAAGACCAAATAAATAACGGTTTAAAAAATATTCGTTTAATTCAAGCACTGCCAAAAGCTCCTTACTTGAAAGAGAAATCTCATGCCTCTTAGATTCTGTCAAGCAAGGAGGAAGTTTTAAAAGACGATCTTGATAGGGAGAGCCAGCAATTTTGGAAACAGCCCGTCCTGTTCGCGGTGATATAAAGATGAGATCTTGTTTACTTCCTGTGGCGGCGCATGTTGAAAAATCGAGTGAAATACCTGCATATTTAAGCAAAAGAAGTTCAAGATCAATTAAAAACCACGCCCAATTTTCTTGTGCTAAGTTGTAGAGAAATTTCTGTAAATTATGAAAAATTTCTTCCTGATGTTCACGTTCAGGAAGAATAGCATCAATAAGAGAACAAGCTGTATTAAGGGCTTCAAGCCGTAGGGGATTTTGGAAAATCATTGCAAAAGTGCTATGGATATTTTCAAGGCGCCATGTGCCTAGATGTTCGGGTAGGCGAGCTTGCCAAGTGACTTCACAAAAGTTACCAAGGTGAAAAACTTGTTCTGCCTTTTTACTCAGCCGTGTGACTCCCAAGTGGCGACCATGAGCCTTGGTTAGCAGAGTGACAATAATTTTATCCTCACCAAGCCGCTTAAGCGCAATAATAATGCCTTGATCCTTCCACTGCAAACTAGAATCCTTTGCACCTTATGAGTAAAGATTTGAATTAAGTAGGCTGCTAGCCTTGATCAAGATTAGCATTCTAAACTTAAATTTTAAGCTACTTTAGGCAAATTAGAAAGGTTTTTTGTTTTCTTTATAAAATTCACAATATAATCACCCAATAAACGAACCTTTTTAGAGTCTTTCAAGTGTTCAGGATAGACATAATAAGCATCAATGGTAGGCCCCTTAACTTCAGGCAAAACTTCAACTAATTTACCGCTTCTTAGAAGTAAGTTTTCTTGAGCAAGAGTAACAATTCCTAAGCCTTGTTCTGCAGCATGGTAGGGGCTACAGACAATTAAATAAGGATCTCGGGCTTTGCTGTCTTTGATCCCTAAAGCTAAATGCCATTTGAGGTCTGATAGGGTGTGGCCATACGTACCATGTGTAATCATATGATGAGAATCTAAATCCTCAATGATTTTGGGTGTTCCATGAGTTGCTAGGTATTCTGGGCTTGCAAACAATTTTAAGTGGAATTGCATAAGATGGCGTTGAATCCAAGTGGGGCGGTCTGGCATGAACGGAACAATTGCCGCATCAACCTCGTTAAGAGTAAATTCATTAAGGCGTTCAATAGGGATCATATGAAGACGAATTTTGGGGTATTGCTTTAAAAATTCTGCAATGTATTGGATAAGAATAGTTGCTGTCCAACCACCAGGAATAGCAATCCTTAATACACCTTGCGGTTCGACGCCTACTTCATTTAATAACGAGCGAGCAGCATCAAGTTCAGCAAAAATTTTATGAGCAGATTCAAAAAGAACTTCGCCTTGATCTGTTAAGCTAAGCCCTCGGCCTTGTCGATAAAATAGGGGTGCTTTAAGGCGATGTTCAAGATCACTAATATGCCGACTTACAGCTGAAGGGCTTAAATTTAAATCACAATTCGTGAAACTTTTAGCTTTTGCTGCATAGTAAAAAATACGTAACTTATCAAGATCCATAGCTTTTCCTTATCATATTAAGTTATAGAACTAAATTACATGTAGGAAGCAATTCTATTATTACAATAGTAAAAATTAGAAATTATTGATCTTTTTTATGTATATTTTTATATGCCTTGCATAACAAACGTAAAATTGACTGTGAGGGTATGCAAAAATTGCAACCCTAAAAAAATCAATCAGCAGCGATTACGTCAATATTTGTTAGGAAGGTAAGTTTTGTCGATTTTTACTTGATCGCTTTTAAAAAATTTTCTTCAGCAAAACGCCAATTAACAAGATGATTCAAGAAAATGTCCAAGTAATCCGGGCGACGATTTTGATAATCTAGATAATAAGCATGCTCCCAAACATCACAGGTTAAAAGAGCAACCTGCCCATGGATCATAGGAAGATCTGCATTCCCTGTTTTTGTGATTTTTAACTTTTCATTCTCAAGCACAAGCCACGCCCAACCAGAACCAAATTGGGTTACTCCTGCTTGTTTAAAAGCATTTTTAAATTCTGAAAAATTGCCAAAATCTTCATTTATTTTCAGTGCTAAAGCTCCTTGTGGTTCTCCACCACCGTTTGGTGTCATGGAATTCCATAAGAAAGTATGATTCCAAACTTGAGCCGCATTATTGAAGATGCTGCTTCTCGATGAAACTTGAGCTGTCTGTATAATGATCTCTTCTAACGTGGCATTTGCAAGGTCAGTCGCATCAGTAAGAAGGTTGTTAAGATTGGTGACATAAGCTTGATGATGTTTGCCATAATGAAAATCAAGGGTGCGCTCTGAGAGATATGGCTCCAAAGCATCATGTCCATAAGGAAGGGGAGGAAGAGTAAATGCCATATTGTTTACCTTTCGATTGGTTTATTTTAGATAAGTAAATCTTATTTTCCGGTTTTAGGATCTTCTTTACGACCTGCTCGTCCAAAATTGCCAAATATTTGATGAAGGAGTGGTCGTTCATGACCTACAGAAGGGGTGACATCAGTGCTAGGATTAATCTCTTCTTCAGGTGTTGTTTTTATTAAAACTTCTTTCACTTTATCAGACATATTAAACCGAATTAAAATAAGCTTTTGTTCAAGTGGCTGAGGGGCAAAGAAAGAAAGGCTTTCTGTTACTTTATAATAATAGATCCATGTATTTTCGTCAAAAAGTGTCGTACTTGAAGGACTACCGAGCATGCGTAATACATCTTCTTTCGTGTATTGATCAGCTTTTATTTTCGCAACCTCAGTCAGATCTGGTAGTTTTCCCCGATGATCAATACGTGAGCTACAGCCAACAAGCATAAGAAAAGAGCTTACAAGAAAACAAAAGCTTAAATTCCAAGTCATAAAGTTCTCAATAATTAAATGTTTGAATATCTGTTGACTTTGCACGTCAATTCATAAAAGTCAATACAGCTTAGGACATAAAACTTGCCTTTCACAATAAAAATTCATATAAATTTAAGAAAATTATAGGAGTTTCCTACTAAGATGATTCTAACTTGTCCTTCTTGTCAGAAACGTTATATGATTGAATCACGCGAGATTGGCTCAAAAGGGAGACTTGTTCGTTGTGTGGCTTGCCGCCATACCTGGCAGCAAAAATTAGATGAAGATATGTCAGCTTTGGCAGATTTAACGGCAGACTTCTTTTCTGAAAAAGAAAACATAGCGGTATCCAAACGGCATCCTGCAATTTGGATTCTTATGACAGCTGGAATAATCCTTCTTTTGGGATCATTTTTAATGGCTCGAAATACCATTGTCTCTCATTGGCCAAGTACTGAGAAATTTTTTTCAAGAATTGGTTTTTCAGTCTCAAACCATACTGAAGGCTTGCAAATAGAAAATATTGCACCTGTTCAGCTTACACAAGGAATGGATTCGATGATTGTTCTAAAAGGTGATCTTGTGAATACTTCTTCTTTAATACGCACTATTCCTACTTTACACATTATTGTAAAAGGCGATTGTAAAGGGGCTCCTTTAACATCCCAGCTAAAAATGCAATTAAAGCAAACATTAGCAAAAATGGTTAAAGGTTCTGGAACGAATGATGGGCTCTGCACTTTAGAGGAGTGGGATTATAATCTTTCTGAGTCACGTTTATTTCCTTCCGAGCGTTTAAGTTTTGAAACAACACCTCATGCTATGGTAGAAGGTGCAAAAGACATTACAGTTGAGTTTTAGGAGGTTTTTATGTCTTTAACAACTTCATCAGTCGTCACCACAATTTCTTGGGAGGCATTTTTTCAGGCTGAATTAAAAGAGCATTTAATAGTCGCTGAAGAAACTCAAAAGAGTATGCAAAACCAATTTATATCCCTCGTTGAAATGGCAATTAACACGTTGCAAAAAGGGGGAAAAATAATCTTTTTTGGAAACGGTGGAAGCGCGGCCGATTCTCAGCATTTGGCGACAGAATTAACTGTACGATATCGTAAGAATCGTGCAGCCCTTGCGGCACTCGCACTAACGACAGATACTTCGGCGTTGACAGCAATTGGAAATGACTTTGGTTTTGATCATCTTTTTGAAAGACAGATAGAAGCCCTTGCCAAGCCAGATGATCTTATTATTGGGATTACAACATCTGGTAAAAGCCCCAATGTTATTTTAGCCTTTAAAAAGGCGCAGGCATTGGGACTTAAGACGGTTGCTTTTACCGGCGGAACAGGTGGAGAATTGCCAGGAATAGTCGATTTAATGCTTTGTGTTCCGTCATTTACAACGAGTCGTATTCAAGAAATGCATATCACTTTGGGGCAAATGTTGTGTGGGGCCTTGGAAGATTTCTTTGCTAACTCTTAAGGTTCATGATGGTCTCTTCTTCAAACTTTGATCATTATTTAGATAATTTGGCCCACACACGTCTATTGTGTTTGGGTGACATAATGCTTGATTGTTTTATTTATGGTCGAGTGGAACGTATTTCTCCTGAAGCACCTGTTCCTGTATTCCACATGAATCATAAAACGATGTCTGTGGGAGGCGCAGGAAACGTCGTACGAAATCTATCTGCCCTTGGCGTTGAAACTTCTTTTTGTGGTATGATTGGTCGAGATAATGAAGGAGAGGAATTAAAGAAATTAATCGATGAGCTCCCTAAAACGACGGGGTGCTTGATTCAAGATCTTCATCGACCCACAACGCATAAAATACGCTATCTAGCCCATAATCAACAAGTACTGAGAGCCGATAATGAGGCAACTTTTCCTCTTTCTGTTGAACTTCAAGACCAAGTCATCCAGTATTTTCAAACACAGCTATCTTTGGTTAATGGCGTCATCTTTTCAGATTATGGCAAAGGAATGTTGCCTCCGACGCTTTTGAAAGAGCTAATTTCTTTAGCAAATCAAGCAGGAAAGCCTGTTATTGTGGATCCTAAAGGCTCAGATTACAGCATCTATCGTGGCGCAACAGTTCTGACACCTAACTTGAAAGAACTTGCTCAAGCAACCCGTATGCCGGTTTCTAAAGATGATCAAATTGTTGAGGCGGCCTTAAACCTCATCAATAAATACGACATTAATGCTGTGCTTGTGACGCGCAGTGAACAAGGCATGAGCTTAATTCGTGCAAACCAAGAACCCTTCCATATTCCAACGCACGCTATTGAAGTCTTTGATGTTTCGGGAGCAGGTGACACAGTTATTGCGGCATTTTCTGCAGCTTTATTGGGAGGTGCTTCTTTTGAAGAAGCGGCTTACCTTGCAAATGTGGCGGCTGGCCTTGTTGTTGCAAAGGTTGGAACGGCAACTGTTAGTTCAGAAGAGATACGAAACCTTATGAAAAAGAAAGACATCTCTTTTATAAAAAATAAAAATTTAAATCTTTCCGAGGCAAACGATATTGTCATTCAATGGAAACGACAGGGAATGAAGGTTGGGTTTACAAATGGATGTTTCGATCTTCTTCATCCTGGGCATATAGCTCTTTTGCGAGAGGCAAAATCAAAGTGTGATAAGTTAATTGTAGGTTTGAATAGTAATGCCTCAATTCAGCGTTTAAAAGGGCCACAACGCCCCATACAATCTCAAGAGGCAAGAGCAATGGTGTTAGCTTCTTTAGAAATGGTCGATATGGTTGTCATTTTTGAAGAAGATACGCCGATAAACCTTATTCATACATTACGTCCCGATGTTCTTGTAAAAGGTGCCGACTATACGGTTGATAAAGTTGTTGGAGCCCATGAGGTCCAAAGCTGGGGAGGTGAAGTTATATTAGTCGAACTAATCCCTGAGCAGAGCACAACAAGAACCGTCCATAAAATAAAAGAAGCTCAAAAAGTCTGAGCTAAGTCGCGTAATTTTTAAACTTATCTAAAGGAATAACCATGAAAAAAGAAACAATTATTTATACTATGCTTAGTGGATTGATGATATCCGGTGCATCAATTGCTTCGGATACTGAGTTTACGGAAACAGAGAAAAAGCATATTACGCAACCATCACCAATCGAGATTACTTCAGAAGTTCTAACAGCAACCCAAGACACTGAAATTACACAACTAAAGGCAAGCTTAGCGAGTAAGAATGAAGTTATAATTGCACTGGATTCAGAGCTTGAAACAACTAGAGAAAAATATGTAAAAATAAGTAAAGAATTAGCTGCAAGAACTCTAAGAATAGAAAAATTAGAGCTAGAAGTTGAAAGTAAGGACTTGGAATTAGTATTGCTTAAAGAGAAATTAGCTTTACAGGAAAAGCATATTTTTGGTGAGGCAAATTCAAATGCTCCTAATCATGAGCAGGAAGATGAGCAGGAGGACCCCGCGGGTGCTTTATAAGGCTTGAGCTTAATAAACATTAATAGCTAACAAGGAACAGGTTCAAATTATGAGCCTGTTTCGTCTTTTTACGCTCAATAAAGTTATGCAGACAGCCAAGCGCTTCGATTACTTCAGTGTTCCTTATCTTCAGTCGTTAGCATATCTGAAAATTGATGGTTCACATCACGATGCTTACATTCATCGTTACGGATGACAATAATAAGATCCTTGAGGCGCGCCGTTTCTGAAAGTTTCCAATAATCTCGAGCAATTTGAGGGATTTCGCAATTGGCCATTCTTCCTTCTTCGACTTCTTTTAAATATTGTGTATAACTCACTACCGCTTCTTCTTCCAGATAACCCACAAGACGATGCGCAGTTTTTGCAGAACAAATATAAAGTATCAAATAGAGGGTATAAAAAATACCTTGTACGGCTATAATAAGTAATCTCTCAAGCGTACTCGGTTGAGCAATATGAATGAATGTCATGAGGTGCATTCTTTCATTTTCTGCTTCATCTAAAAGCTCTTTGATCCACCCATGATCATCTTCAATTTTTCTTAAAGACCTTAAATGACGTAACATACCAGCAATCATGCCAGGGATGGCGGCAACTGTCTCTAAGACAACCGCGCGATGGCCATATCTTTTTCTGAAGAAAGCGTCGGCAAATAAACGCATAAATCTTACAATGCGAAGGGCAATATGGTCTTGAATGGTTTTTGGTTTGTGGTGGACTTTTAAAGGGTATAATTCAGTCATCAACATTTCTCATCATTTTAGAAATAATTGTGAAGCACATAAGGCCTAACACGTTATGATTACAAAGCCAAGGTTTAAATAAGGTTAAAATCTAGCTTAAAATATTGCGTAGCTTTAATGCGTTATAAGGCGCATGTCCGAGTCGAGTATTATTGAAATAAAGCCAAATGTTTTCTGGTTGTGAAGTTTTTATTTTTTTGCCCCACTCTTCTAGAGCTTCTTTCTTATAATAGGCCTCATAGGTTGGATTTCCATGAAAACGTACATATAAGTCATGTTGATCAGGAATAATAATCTCTGGGACATTCATGCCACTGACACTGCAAATCGTAATGTTGGCTAATTTACATGCTTTAAAAACCTCGAGCTTCCACCAGCTGGGATGGCGAAATTCTAAAACATTTTTATAAATAGGGTTCAACTGGAAAAGGATGTTCTCTAGATTTCTCTCTGTAAAGATAAAGCTTGGGGGCAGTTGAAATAAAAAGCAACCCATCTTTTCTTGTAAGAGGTCACATAAGGCATAAGTTTGCTTGATCCATTCTTGAGCTTCATTAAATTTTAATTTATGGGTAATCATCTGATGGGCTTTAAGTGTATACTTAAATTCTAAAGGCGCTGCGTGATACCATTTTAAAGCTGTTTTGGTAGAAGGATATTGGTAGAAAGTACTATTAACTTCTACGGTATTAAAGTGATTTACATAAAAATTTAAGTGATCTTGAGACTTTAATCCTAAAGGATAAAATTTTCCTATCCACTCTCGATAAGCCCATCCAGAACAACCGATATAAATATGATTCGTCATAGAGGCGAATGAAAATATTTCTTAACTCTCATATATAACTCTGTTCTTGATCTTCCCAGATATTTAAATTAGTAAAGGATGCATCTTGAGGATCAGAATCCTTTAACTCTGAATAGCCTAGGTTATTTTCTCTTATTTCATTTGCATAGGGGTAAGTGTACCCAAGAGGCTTTGTAATAAAATATAGTGCCAAAAAAGATAATGCTGTAAGTAACACTCTGTTCATTTAAAAGTTCCTTTGTTTTATTTTAATATAAAAGGAATGGCTCAGAAGTGAGAATTTGAGAGATTAAAAAAATTTAAACTTTTTAACGAAGGTTACCAATAAAAAACATCCAAATTTATGGCAGATGTAAAATATAAAAATTGTTGTCAGATGGTTGAAGCGTAATTTTATATCGTTAAGTTAACCCTGTATTGTATTAAATATACTTAAAAAATGAATAGTATGTTTTGAAATAGTAATCCATATTAATTTAGAAGAAAGAAAGAAAATATAAATTTTATAACAAATATTTAATTGTTATAGTCATATTTGACAAGGTTTTTCTTATTCAGTAAATGAAATATGCAATTTTTTGGTGAAAATTAAATTTTTGAAAAAAAAGTTGACAACTCTCGTCGATAGTATATTTACATAGGCATACAAGCTAAAATTTAAGACAATTTGTGTACATAAGGAAAATTATAATGAAGAATTTTGCGCAAAATCCCTCTTTTTTAAAAACCCTTAGTGTTTGCATATTTTTTTCTGGTTTTGGCATAAACAATATTAAGTGCGTGGCGAGTGATTTAGCGGAAGACTCCCACGAAGAAGTGGATGAAGGTATTAATAGCCCTTCAGCGCGTGTGGCACCCCCATCTCCAGATGTTTTTAAAGACACCCTTATCCCGGAACCTTTAGGTTTAACTCCATTTGTTATTCCAGACCTCCAGGGGCAAGCTTTTTGGGATGAGTTAATAAGTTTAAAAGAGGACGATGCTGCTCGCGACAGGAGACTGGAAGCTGGGCAAACATCATTTATTGCAGTGACTGATTTAGTGAGTATGTTTGAAGACTATGATTATGAGGGATTAGATTTTAAGACTGCTTTATTAGCGCCGAATTTTAGGCTTGCACTCACTTTAAATAAACGCGAATTTGAAATAAAACAATATGAGGAAGCACTAGCAAATCTAGTACTATTTACAGCTGCACAACATTGGCGTCCTTTGCAAGACAGTTTTTTTAGTCTTAACCAAGCTATCGTGTTATTTCGTGAACGTATTCTTGTTCTTGCTGAAAGAGAAAAGAAACTTATCTCTACCCTTCAACTTTTTAAGAAAAAAGGGATGAAGTGGCAGAATAAATATGATCGGTTAAAGACTGTAAAAAATAAAGATTTGAAAGCTGCCAATGAAACATTAACAAAGGAAAATACAACACTTAAAGCGCGGGTGGCTCAGCTTGAAAAAGAGGCGACTGAAAGAGATGCATTGCCTTTAGTTAACCATGTGGTTGTGCCTGCTAAAGAAAGTTTTTCTTTATGGAGGTGGATTAAAAGCTTATTTCATAAAGCACCCAAAGAGCCAGATGAAACAACAAAACTTATAAATTCAGATGCAAACAATGAAGTTTAAAAAAGGAGTAAATATGATGAAAAAACAAACTATTATTTATACTGTTCTATGTGGATTGATGTCGAGCGCATCATTTGCTTCGAGTCATAATATTGATGATCTCATGGATGAGTCAAAAGATCACTTGAGAACACCAAAAACAAAGGTGGCTGTTTCCCGAATAACAAGTTCGGATTTTACGCCTGACTCTAAGAAAATGCTTAGGCAGAAGGCAGTTAAGATGAGAGAGGAAGAAAAAGCAGAAGAAGAAGCACAAAGGAAGATTCAAGAAGAAAAAGATCGTTTAGTAAAAGAAGCTCAGGAAAAAGAACAGGCTGAAGCTGAAGCCCATGCACAAGAGATGCTTTCTTTACAAACAAAACTAAAAGCATTAAGCGTTGCAAATGAAGGTGAATTAGAAAAACTTCGTCAAGAAAATAAGCAATTGCAGAAAGCCAAAGCTGATCTAGAAAAATCCAAACAAGATTTGGAAGAAGAGCAGACAAGGATCCAAAAAGAGATTGAGGTCAAACAAACGGAGCTTACACAAGCGGAATCCGATCTTAAAGCAGCGAAAACATCAGCAACTCAAGACGCTGAAAAAATTACACTGCTAGAGACAAGCTTAGCGAGTAAGAAGAAGCTTATAACTGTACTGGATTCGGACCTTGAAACAACTAAAACAAAATATGCGAAAATAAGTAAAGATTTCCAGGAGACATCTCTAAGAGCGGCTAAACTAGAGTTAGATGTTGAATCTAAGGCAAAAGAGTTAATACGGACTCAAGAGCAATTAACTTCAATGAAAGACCATGTTTTTGGTGTTGCAAATTCAAATGCTTCTTCAAGTGCACCTGCACCTGTCAAGAAAAAGAATATAATGCCTGTTGTGGCTAAGAAATAGAGGTTGAGCTTAATCAATATTAATGCTAACAGAGAGCAGGTTCAATTCTATCAAAAGAATTGAACCTGTTTCACTGTTTTGTGCTAAGTTAAAATGCATTGGGACAATGACGTTGAGAAAAATATTATATTGTTGGTTCTCTCTCTTATTCAATTTATGTCTTGCTCATGCGGCCACATGGGATAATCTTCAATCCTTCAAATGGCCTACGTGTGTTATACCTCAGAATGACTGGCGCGTGGGAATTGGCATTGGTGTTGAATATCTTAATCTTGAAGCAAAAGTAAAAGATGATTTTTCACCCTTTGGTGCCGTTCAGTTTGGCGATCGAGATCAAACTCAAAAACAATTTCAAGTTGCTCCATCGCTTGAAATAGGGAAGACAAGTTGCAACGATTATTATACCGGCATTGTTGCAAGTTGGCATTATTCCAGAGCAAAAAAAGAATCAAGAGCCCCGTTAAAAAACACGACTTATTTTACGCATCAATTTAAAATGTCTCATTATTTTAATATTTTGGCTAAGCTGGGATATAAAGTAACGCCAAAGGCAATGGTTTATCTTCTTGCGGGTCCTTCTATTGCTAAATGGTCGCACACGACAAATCAAATTAAAGTGCAGAAGTTAGTGAGTACTTTTAAGACATCTCAAACGAGTATCGGGTTGGGATTGGGGGTAGGAGTCGAACAAGTTATTTGTAATGGTTTAGCCTTGAGCATAAATTACACACATCATTTTTATAAAAAAGTGAAAAAACGGACGTATATGGAATTTGTAGATAATCTAGGGGACGGCCCCTTCGTGCGTTCAGGTGTAATCTCTAAAAAAATAACGCCTTCTTCTGATGCAGTTGCCCTCCGTTTAACCTACTTTTTTTAAAATGCCTTAGAGTGGCTCTAATATAAGCCGCTCAAATTTAAGTCCTTCATTTTGAGAGACTATGGTAGGCTATTCTTAAAAACGCATTTTTGAGATTAAGGATGCTCCCACTTAAACCCTTTTATTTTATTCGTCATGGTGAGACAGAATGGAATAGGCAAGGCATCATTATGGGACAAACGGATATCCCTTTGAATGCGACCGGGATCAAACAAGCTCACAAAGCAAAAGATATCTTAGGCCAAGAGAACTTCTCAATAATTTATACAAGCCCTCTGCAGCGCGCTTATCAAACCGCCCAAATATTAATTGATGATTTAGAGAAAGATATTGTTTCAGAAGACTTATTAAAAGAACGCTATTGGGGAGAGTTAGAAGGAGTACCGCGTGCACATGTTAAAGAACTAATGGCTCAAGATAGGCTTTCAGATGCCGAAACTTTTGTAAATTTTGAGGCTCGTGTTTTAAAGGCATTGTGTCAAATCTTGAATACGTCTCATGTCACACCCTTAATTGTTGCGCACAGTGGCGTTTTTATAGCGCTTACCAAGATGATGGGGTATTCGTCTCTCAGAACATCAAACTGCATTCCTTTTTTATTTAAGCCACCTGAGCATAAAACTCATCCATGGGTTATTTGTAATTTGAGTGGTGAGGAAACTCTATAATGAGAGAATCTTGTTGCCTTTTAAAATCAATGTTAAAGTCTAAGAGAAAAAGTAAAAGAGAGGGAATATGCTGTCTTTCAAAAACCTTCAGCAACTATATGCTTTGTTCATATGTCTCATCAGTATGATTGTCCTTTTAATTTCTTCAGGGAATTTCTTAGATGAGCTTACGCGTCTTACTTTACCCACGTATCGGAATGCAGTGCAGCTCATTGATTTCCATTCGAATGAAGCCTATTTAAAACGTCTTTCCTTGAATAAAACTGAATTTTCAGAAGCAAAGCTTTTACCTGCTGAAAAACTGAAAGAAAAACGGCTTGAAGCTCGTCAGTACTTTTTAGATGTAGAACGTTATAGAGCGATTGAAAATCTCATAAAAACAATTCAATGGGCCTTTGTTGCTTTGGTGTTTTTTCTTATTCATTGGCGATTGTACAAGAAATCTAATTCTATTTAATGCAAACGGACCAAAAGTCAGAACGTGGTGAGAGTGTTTTGAACATTGAAAATATTGTTCGTAAAATTGACCCAATAGATGACATAGAGAGACAACATATTAATGAAACACTTTCTTGGATTCAAAGTGGGGTACCCATTTTTCGACTTCAAAAACCCGATATCCCGAATAAGCATCTCGTGTCTTATTTTGTGCCTTTTGATGAAAAAGAAAATAAGATTTTATTAACAGCCCATAAAAAATCGGGCCTTTGGTTGCCACCAGGGGGGCACGTTGAACTTAACGAAGATCCTCGAGAAACTGTCCGAAGGGAATGCTTAGAAGAATTAGGCTGTCCCGCAGAATTTTGGCGTACAGAACCTTTATTCTTAACATCAACGTTAACTGTAGGTCCTACTGCAGGGCACACAGATGTAAGCTTTTGGTATGTCATACAGGGACAACAAGAAGATGCTTATCAATTCAATACAGATGAATTTGAAGTTATTCGATGGTTTGGTTTTAATGAGATCCCTTATGAAATTTCAGACCCTCACATGAGGCGTTTTCTTAAAAAATTAAGTATGAAATCATAAAACGAGCTTTAGTGTTTATCCTCACAAATATAATAAGGCACATTAATAATAATGCGCGCTTGGTTGCGTAAGCGCTCGTTCCAAGAAAGGATACGAACAATTGCTTCTGCTGTACGGTTATGAAGTAAATTATGCCACCAACGTGCAGGAATAAATTCAGGCAGAATGAGAACAGATGAAGAGCCATTTGCCGCATCTAACTGGTGTACATAATCAATAATGGGACGAATAATTGAACGGTAAGGAGAGGCAAGGACGATAATATCAAGGCCCCATTCGAGAGCCTCTAATTGGGATTTCGTTTGAGTCGTATCATTATGCTGAATATCCACAATAATGACTTTAACGTCTGTCGTCATTTGTCGTGCAAACCTTAAGGCTTCAAGCGTTCCTTTGTGAACTCGCGAAACAGGAACAATCACAGTCGAAGCTTTAGAATGACTAAATTTTTTGATAATAGTTTTTTCTATTGTGATGTCGACTTTAAGCTGTTTCTCAATTTCATTATAATGATTTTTCACGCTGTAACATAAACTCACAATCATCGGTACGACGATGACAATCAAGAAAGCACCTTCAGAAAATTTGGCTTCAAAAGTTACCAGCAGCGCTATTCCTGTTAAGGCGGCTCCAAATGTATTCAACATCATTTTACAACCCATTGAAGACCAAAAAGATTGAGAGGTTTCCTTAAGACGTTGCCTCCAATATTTGACCATTCCCATTTGACTTAATGTAAAAGCGCTAAAAACACCAATGGCGTAAAGAGGGATTAAAGCATGAAGATCACCCCTAAAGAGGAATATTAAAATGCTGGCTAAAATAGCAAGCCATAGAACCCCTTTAGAAAAGACAAGGCGGTCACCAATAGCTGACAATTGACGTGGTAACCAGCCATCTTTTGCTAAAATAGCACTTAATTTAGGGAAACCAGCGAATACTGTATTGGCTGCGAGAAATAAAATGGTTGCTGTTAAAATTTGAATCGCACGATAAAGTAAACCATCTCCCCACAGGCTGCGAGTTAACTGACTTAATAAACTTTCTGTAAGCATAGGTTTAAGGCCCAGATTTTGAGAAATAATGGTAATGGATAGAAATGTGCCACCAAGAATGATCCCAAGCGCTAATAGAATTTGACGTGCAATTATGGAACTCGGTTTTGTAAGCATACTACCTGCATTTGCAATAGCTTCAATTCCTGTCATAGCTGTGCATCCACCAGCAAAAGCTCGTAAGACAATAGCAAAAGTTGCAATATCTAAGAACACATCAAAAGATGGAAAAGCTTGTTTTGTGAAAGATATGCCTGTCTTAAATAAGCCATCAATGCACAAGCAGATGATGAGGATGATAAAAGCACTTACGGGTAAAGCAACGGCATAGGCTGATTCACGAATCCCTCTTAAATTAATCCATGTTAAGAGCCAAAGACCAGAAAAGCATAGAGATAGTTTAAAGTTAAGTAGGTATGGAAAAGCAGAGCAGATTGCTCGAATACTGGCAGTCATAGAAACGGCAACGGTTAAAACATAATCAATCAGCAATGAGGAAGCCGCAACCAGCGCAAAAGGGATTCCCAAGTTGTTGCGGGCGACAATATATGCCCCTCCACCTTCTGGATAGGCTTGAACTGTTTGTCGATAAGATGCGATGAGAGCAGCCAGAACAATCACTATGGCAAAGGCAATAGGGATGGACAAAGTTAAAAGGTGACTTCCAGCTAGAGAAAGTGCAATTAAAATTTCTTCGGTTGCATAAGCGATGGAGGAAATTGCATCGACAGCCAAGAGAGGAAGGCCAAGAAAAAAACCTAAGCGTTCCCGATGTTGAACTGAACTTTTGAGAGGATGCCCAAGCAACACTGCGCGAAGACGCGCAATAGGATGTTTATCAGGTAAAACACGTTGAAAGAGAAAAGAGAAAGTTTTCATCAGACTAACAATGCTATTGATCTTATCAACTTTAAATCAAATGCGTTAATGATGCAACAATAACGCTATGTATGAAACATAAGAAAGCAATCATCTTGACTTGAAGGAAGATCTCAAACAATTATTCTTAATTAGAAGTATAGCTAAATTTACTTTTTAAAGAGGTGTTTTATGGTTTCCGTTAGTATAAATGATGGTAAATCTCTGGTTTCTGGAGATGAGAATGGAAGCTCTTTTGAAGGCTCGTCTCTTGCAAGCCTTGTTCCCAAAAATAAGGTAGATCTTAACGAGCACTTAATCAAAAATCCTACAGCAACTTTTTTTCTTAGGGCTGCCAGTGATGCATTGAAAGAGGCTGGCGTTTTTAAGGGAGATTTACTGGTTGTTGATCGTAGTTCTGAACCAACTTCTGGCGATATTGTTATTGCGGAGCTGGATGGTGAACTTTCTGTTAGACTTTATAAAAAGAAAGAACACAAAATTCTTCTTTCCACAGATTATTCTCATATAGAGTTTCTTCACACCGATAATTCTAATGAAATTCCTATATGGGGAATCGTGACAACGGTTATTCGCTCTTTGTGAAGAAATTCTAGGGGATGCTCTAGTTAGAGAGGCTTTAATCTAAGAAGTTCTTATCCAGAATAAATTTAATGTAGCAAAAACCTTGGCGGGTTTGAATTATTTTAAATTTATAGTTAATTATAGTGATGTTTAACTTTTCTAGATCTTGAACATAAATAAAAACATACTTAGGATTAATACTTTATATTTTTATAAAAGTAATACACCAAAACAGGGTTTAATTCGATTATGCAAAATTTAAAAAAGAATTTATTTCAAAAGATTGACCCTAAAGATTTAGAAAAAATAAATGGGGTAAAATTTACTTTTAGAGAAATTGATATTTTAGCTTTTATGCTTCATGGAAAATCAACGAAGAAAATAGCTTCTTTGCTTTCGATTTCTCCACGAACTGTTGAAAATCATGTGCGGAATATTATGGTGAAAATCGAGTGTAATTCGCGCGAAGCCATCATAGATTTTATAGAAAAATTTAAAGACGTTTCTTTGTTGAAAAAATATTATTCACACTTAAGAATTGAATCCGCATTTAAAGAATCCTTGAGAGAAATTTCTCACTTAATGGAGAGAAAAACTTTAAGCTGTAAAATTGAGACTATTGGGAATGAGCCTTGGAATCACTCCTTGGAAAGTTATCTAAAACTTGCAGGCGTTAGAATTTTAAAGGGAAAGATATATGAGGAAAAATTTAAAACTTCTGGGGCTCTTGAGGTTGAAGAGTCTTCAATAGATTATGTTCTTTGTCCTCTTACATCTTTAGAGGAAGCTAAAATTTACCTTCTAAAAGAAAAATTTGGGATTTATTTTCAACAAGCTGCGCAATCGTTGCCCCTTTTAATTTTTTTGATTCAAAATAAAGAACAAAATAAACATTCATCCCAGCTCATATCAAAAGATAACAAGAATATAATAACATTAGACTTTCAAGAGAATGATTACCTGTCATTTTTCGAGCTTTTGAAAAAAATGTTAGCGCCCATTAGCTTAGAAAAAATAGTTTTAAAATTTATCAAGAAAAGTGAAGAGTTAATGCTTACTTTGGAGGACAATTCTCTACCAAATACTTTAGCAGTATCTTCTTCAAATTTTAAACAAGCTTCTAAAAATATCGATGTCAACAAACCTAAAAAGTGGGGGTCTTATTTAATAAGAGGACTCTCTTTTGGTCTTATTGGGAGTTTGATTTTGTTGTTAAGCTTCTATCAACCTACAAGCATATTTGAGAGAATTAAACTCTCGTCAAAGAATAGCATAAGATCTGATCTTCCTATTCCCGCTGAAACTATTCTTTTATCTCGCCCTCAAATCCTAACCAAAATTCAGGAAAAATTAACCAAGAAACAAGGCATTCAAGTCATTGCATTAGTGGGGATCGGGGGGGCTGGAAAAACAACAATTGCTCGTCAATATGCACGTCTTCAAAAAACAAATGTTATCTGGGAAATAAATGCAGATACGAAAGAAAGCTTAATCAATTCATTTGAAAACCTTGTATATGCTCTTTGTAAAACAAAAGAAGAAAAAAAGATATTAAGAGATCTCCAAGAAATAAAAAATCCGCATGAAAAAGAAGAGAAAATAATTCTTCTTTTGAAAGACAAATTAAAAGCTGTTTCGGAATGGTTATTAATTTACGACAACGTGGAAAAGTTTACTGATATTCAAAAATATTTTCCTTATGACCCGATAAGTTGGGGAACAGGTAAAGTCATTATTACCAGTAGAGACAATAATATTGAAAATAACAGTTATATTGGCCATGCGATCCAAATCAAAGAGTTAAGTATCAGAGAAAAATTAATTCTTTTTAATAAAATTATGCGAATTGGAAATGTTCATCATTCTGAAATTCAATCTAAAAAGTTTTTGAATAATATACCCCCTTTCCCTTTAGATGTGTCTACGGCAGCTTACTATTTGAAAGCAACGAACGTTTCTTTAGAAGGATATCTAAATCATTTAATTCATTATAATAAGGATTTTGAAGAAACGCAGGAACATATCCTTAAGGAAGCTTCAGATTATACAAAAACCCGCTATAGTATCATTACTTTATCTTTAAAGAAGATTATCGATACACAAAAAGAATTTGCAGAATTATTATTATTAATTAGCTTATTAGATTCTCAAAATATCCCTAAAGCGTTATTAGATGCGTGCGGAAATAGTTCTCTTATTGATAGCCTTTTCTATCATTTAAATAAGTATTCATTGATCGTTAATGAATCTTATAGGAATTCAATTCCTGTGTTTTCCATGCATCGAAGTACGCAAGAAATAAGTCTCTCTTATCTCAAAAAAACTTTAGCCTTAGAAAAAAATAACCCTTTATTGGATAAGGTTGCTCATATATTTGAAAATTATGTGACAGAAATTATAGATAAAGAAGACTTTTTTCAAATGAAGCTTCTATTGTCTCAAGGTGAGGCGTACTTAAGACATAATAACCTTCTCAGAAATAATATTAAAGACAGCCTTAAAAGTTCTCTTGGATGTATATATTATTATTTAAGTGATTACATAAAGGCAAAACAGCTTCTTGAAGAAAGCCTTCTAAATCTAAAGAATGACTATCACAATAACCACCACAAAATAGCGCGTGCTTTAATGTACTTAGGAAATGTGTATAGAACCCTTGGGGATTGTGAAAAAGCAAAAAATTTACTCGAAGAAAGTCTTTCAATTTATGCGCAATATCCCGGTAATTACATGGGAAATGGACGCGCTTTAGGATATTTAGGAATTATTTATAGAGGCTTAGGTGATTATACAAAAGCAAGAAGCTTACTTGAAAAAAGCCTTGAAATTTATCAAGTACATTCGCAAAATAGTATTGGACATGCGTGGGTTTTATCGCATTTAGGCAATACACATCTCATATTAGGAAACTATGAACAAGCACGTGCTCTGCTTGAACAGAGCCTTGCAACTTATAAAAAACACTCTGAAGATTATGTTGGCGTTGCTTGGGTTCTTGGCTATTTAGGCGATGCCTATAGAGCCTTAGGTGATTATAAAAAGGCTAAAAGTTTACTTGATCAAAGTCTCGTTATTCTCCGTAAGTATTTTCCAGAAAACCATGTCTATATTGCGTCTTCTTTATCCTATTTAGGCGATTTACATACCGAAATGGGAGACTATGGAACCGCACGCACCATACTTGAAAAAAGTTTAGAAATATTTGAAAAGAATTATGGTAAAAATCATATACAAGCAGCACGGGTTTTAAGAAGTTTAGGCCGTGTTTATCTTTTAGAGGGAAAAATGCAAGAAGCTGAGGATTCTCTTCAAAGATCCTTAACTATATTTCATCAACATAAATATAGCGAAAGTTATATCTCTTTAGAAAACCTCGCAGAATTATATTTGAAAAAAGATTCCCAACCCCCTCAAGTTATTCAATGCTTAGAACAAGCTTTACAGATTGTTCAAACTCATTTTCCAAAAGATTCTCCTCATGCCATTAGAATTCAAAATAAATTAGTAGATCTTCAAGTGTCTAAGAATATTTATAATGTATTGAGTCATTAAATAGAACGAAGATCTCCTTGTTTCCATTGTTGAATCGCTTAACACTATAAAGTATTTTTTCATTTTTGTACCGAATTTCCTTGAATTTTGTATCGCGATATGGTAGCCTGGTAATAGATGGTCAGAAATGATTTTCTTTTCTTATGAAAAGCTAAATACTCTTCATAATTCTTTCCAAAGATCTTTCACAACCATCTCAATAAAAATAATAATAAAGGGATAAAAAACCTAAATTATTAAAAAAGTTAAGCCTTTTAACGCTCTTTTTGAGCGAATGCCTTCTCTTTGCTTTTTTTCAGAGGTCGATTCCTCTGAAAAAGAAAAGAAAGAGAGTCCTGATCAAGTGCTTATCCTTGGGCATCGCGAGGCCATGGGGAGGGGTGGAAAGAGTAAGGATGAATGGGGGAGAGGTATGGAAGATAAAGGGAGGCATTTTGTGAATGGAAAGAAACAAACTGTCCTGTTCTTTCATCTTCTTACCTTCCTCAAGGAAAGGCTTCCCAATTCCTTTCTGTGTGAAGACACACAAAAAGGGAGAGGGACAAACAAGAAATAGAAAAACAAACCATAAACAGGGAAATATAAAAATGATGAAAACATATAAACAAAGAACAAATAGCGAGAAATGTGGTTACGCGTGTGACAGGCGTGAACCAGTCCTGGGGCAACGTAGGGTGGTAAAAGTTGACGAGAGCCAAAAGGAAAAAACAACAGCTTCAGGATATTGGCAAGAAGAAAGCAAGATCTTTAAGTGGCAACAGAGATTCAACCGCTGGTGGGATCTGATCTTCGGCAATGAGAAGAGGCAACGAAAGGTGATTGGAGAGATCTTTCGGTCGCTTGAGATCCTAGGCACAGGGCCTAGGATGACGAAATTAGAGGGGATTGGAACTCATTGGTGAGGTCTCAGCAGAAATGAAAATGAACAAAGAAAGGATAAAAAATGTGCGGAGGCAAAAGGTTAAAAACGTATGAACGTCAGAACACCACTCACACGGTCATCCCCGGTCCCTCCTACAATGTCATCCCCGGTCTTGTACTGGGGATCTCAGGAAACCTGATGATGTGAATAGGCGCCAGAAGGTCCTTAACGTGTGTGTGAGGCACGGGCCAGAGGAGTGAGCGGAGAGTGATTATAGGTGTGAGTGCATGGTTTGGAGCTTCTCATGTAAAAAGTGAGTTAGGAGTGGGTCGTGTTCGGATTTTATCAAAAGGCCTTAAAGACGGCAGTGAACAAAAAGAGGCGGCAGATAAAGTATACATGCCATTACAACGTTCTGCTGCAGAAACGATAGCATACGCACTTACATACTGATTTTCTTGGTGGGCGCTATAGGGTTCGAACCTATGACCCGCTGATTAAGAGTCAGCTGCTCTACCAACTGAGCTAAGCGCCCGCACCAAAGAACATTATCGTCTTAGCAAAGCATTATAGAACTGTCGATAATTTTTTTTAAATGAGACCTTCAATTCGTCCCACTCTTATATCGCGGTGAATAGAAATTGACATTAAAAGTCCCAAAGCCATCATAAAAGTTAGCATAGAGGTGCCGCCATAAGAGACCAAGGGAAGAGGAACGCCCACAACAGGGACAAGCCCCATAACCATGGCTATATTAATAAAGACATAAAGGAATAAGAGCGTTGCCAAACCAATTCCCAAGTATCGTCCGTATGCACTGCGACTTTTAAGGCTTACATAAAAAGCATACGCAATTAAAATAATATATAAGAAAATCAAAATAGTGCCGCCAAAGACACCAAATTCTTCACAAAACATTGCGAAAATAAAATCAGTTTGTTTTTCGGGAAGAAAATCAAGGTGAGCTTGGCTTCCAGCCTGAAAACCTTTTCCCCAAAACCCCCCTGAACCCAGAGCAATATTGGATTGTAAGATATGATAACCAGCTCCTAAAGGATCTCGTCCAGGGTTTAAAAAAGTGAGAATACGTTCTTGTTGGTATTGATGAAGGTGTTTCCATAAAAATGGCATTGCTGTTAAGGCCATGCCGCCAAAAAGCATTATTTTCCAGATGCGAATTCCTGCCGCAAAAATAATGCTAAAACCTGCAAGGATAAGAAGTGTCGCTGTTCCTAAATCAGGTTGCTTCATCATAAGAATGGCCGGCAACGAAATAAAGAGAAAAGGCAAGATGAGCATCTTTGTTTGGCCAGTATTTTCTAGGGGACTATTATGAAAATACCGAGCAAGTGCCATCAGAAGAGCCACTTTCATAAGTTCAGAAGGTTGAAAATGGAAAACATAGAGATCGATCCATCGTTGGCCTCCCTTGCCGATGTAGCCGATAATTTCTACGATGAACAGCATCCCAAGAGAAATGAGATAAAGAACATATGATTGAGAAAGCCAGAAACGCAAATCAATGAGCGCAAAAGCAATTAAAATTATAAGCCCCGCCCCAAACCGAACCATCTGTCGATCGGTCCAAGGGCTAAGATTACCTTCGGCGGCAGAATAAAGGACAAAAAAACCAATTGTCGCAATAAGAATTGGAACAATAAGAATGCTCCAATTTATTTGAGTTAATTTATGAAGTATTTTATAGTGCAACATTGAATTTTAAGATAAGTCTGCGGGTTTTTTTCTTGCTTTAAGACCCTTCCAATACTTTAAATGGGGAATTGATAAAAAGATAAGAATAACAATTGTACTTAAAATGCCAATGATGAACATATCGAATGCGATGGTCATTCCTATCGCTGCTGTACACCAAAGAGTTGCCGCGGTGGTCAATCCTCTAATAAATCCCTGATCACGAAAAATAAGTCCTATCCCCATAAAGCTAACGCCGGAGACGATTTGAGCTGCAATGCGCCCTGGATCTCCGGAACCAACATAAAAAGAGGCTAAACTGAAGATACAAGACCCCAAGGCGATGAATCCAAAAGTTCTAATACCTGCCTCATGGCCTTTATATTCTCGTTCAAATCCTATGAGAGCTCCTAAAAAGAAAGCAATAATAATCTTAACACATAAATGAAGCTCTAATTGCCAATCTATCTCCATTTATTTCTCCTTTATAAAATAGAACTTATTCTTCTGAGGGGTACGGTTGTGGATAATTATAGGTACTTCCTGTAGGTGCTTCTGGAGGCCCCTTTCTTCCGCAACCGGTAGTGAGAAGAGAAAAGCTAAAAGATATAAGAGTTAAAAAAAGACCTAAAGATATCTTTTTCATTGTGTTATGCTCCTTAAGGCGGTAATCAGAAAATAAACTTAACTGAGCTTATCACGGCTTCCTTTGGAGGAAAATCATGAAAACTTTAAAAACTCTTTATTTTTTATTCTCATCTTTAATTATCAGTCAAGCGGCCTTTGCAAATCTAAGCCGATATGAGATCGTTTCCCCGCAAGAGTTGCCTGCTTTTAGTTTTGGTAATCATGAGGGATATCCAACAGATTTAGCGCAATTTAAAGGTAAGATAGTCCTCTTGAATATTTGGTCTTTAGGATGTGGTCCCTGCATTTCTGAAATGCCATCTTTGGACCGTTTGGCTGGAATGTTTCCTGACAAGGATTTTGCTGTTGTTGCAGTGAATATTGATCCCTTGAAATCTGAAGCCGTGAAGTCATTTTATGACAAAAGTAAGTTTCAATACTTAAACATCTATGTTGATCCGTATGGAAAAACAAAAGAAGCTTTGCATTGGAGAGCATTGCCAACCACCATTATCTTGAACCGCGAAGGGAAAATGATTGGGCGCATGATTGGGGCCACAAGCTGGGATAGTACAGAAGCTGTTGAATTAATAGAATCATTAATTGAAGGGAAAAAACCTAAAATTGCTGTTTCTTTATTTCAGCAATTTGGTGATTTTTTAGGGAGTCTTTTTAATAAAAAGGCTGAAGAGCACTGAGATATAGATGGCTCTTAATATTGAAACTTTTAATAATCTGGTCGGTGGGCATAGTTTTTTTAAGGCTATAGGGCATCCGCTTGCTGCTGAAAAAACAGCTAATTTTCTCAAAAAACTTGGTGAATTCCATACGCTCTCTTTTTATGACCCCCTTGGATTTTTAGCGCCTTTTTCAGAAATTTATCCATTAAACAATCTTAATACTCAAGATATCTATGTTCAGCGTTATGAAGATTTAGGACGCAAGATTATGGGAATATCGCCTAAATTAATCTCGTCTCTTCCTAAAGATATTCCGGCTCTTTGTATCATGGCATTTGATGCTGAGAAATATCTTGGTCAGATAAAACACTTAGTAAGTCCTGATACCCAAATTTTTCTATTAGATTTAATAAAATTACCAGAAGAGCTTTTAACAAATTCTCGCAATTATTTAGATCCTCTCAATTTTGCAACAAACTTTGCTTTTTTTAGGCAAGAGAACCAGGTTTCAACAAAACTCACGACAGTAAATTATTGGTCATCTTATAGTGGTAAAGCTGCGCATTTGTGGCTTAAATTGATTGATCATCAAGGAAAAACGCTCGCAACATGGACGCAGGATTTAGGAGCTGCTGAAAGTTCTGTTGTTCTTGATAGTCGTGAAATTCAAAAAAGATTTAGCCTTCCTGATTTTTGCGGTCAATTATTCTTGCATGTCATTGGTGCTGCAGGCCATGATATTATTAAATATGCGCTTGATATTGAAAATCCTGACGACGTTCTTTCCTGTACCCATGATGCAAATGCTTGGCCAGCAGATTTTTATGCGGGGCTCCCAGCGCCTCGTGTGGATGAGAAAGTTCTTTTATGGGTGCAAAATAGCCACCCTTGTCCTATTCCTCCTCATATGATTGGACTTAATCAGATGGGAGATTCAAAAATTCAAAGGTATCCTCATGAGATTCCACCTTTTGGTAGCGTTGCTTTAGATGTTGCCTCCTTGCTTCCTGACCTTCAGTGGCCTCAACAAATTGAAATTCAAGCGGGAAAGTACTTTGTGCGGCCGCGTTATGAAATTATTAAAGGCAATCGAAAGTGGATTGCCCATGCAAATGTTGAACGAACAGATCTTACATCTGATCCAGAGCTGCCAAAATTAAAAGAACATTTTGGGAAGGGATTTATGTTACCTGCCCCACTTTTGCCTCTTAGCAAATGGCGGACATATGTTCTTCCAACACCGATGTCGACGTGTCAGACTTATTTACCCCTTAAATTAGAGGTCTATAATCCATCAGGAGAGTTAATTTTTGAAAATTCATTAGGTCGTTTAAGACGCATGGATTCTCAATCTTTTGATATCCTAGATCTTTTAAAAGACGAGGGGATAGAATTTAAAGAAGAGTTTGGGCACGTAAATCTTCTTTATGATTTTGAGCAAGGCGAAGAAGCAGATGGGTGGTTACATGCTTTGTTTCGCTATGAGAATAAAGATCTTACTCATACGGCAGAAACGAGCTTTGGGGCCCATATGTTTAATACGGTTGCAACGTATAAAAATCAGCCCCAATCTTATCGAGGTCGCCCCCCTGGCCTTACGACGAAACTTTTTTTGCGTCTCGGCGTTCAATGCCATGATACACATTGCCATTTAATTTACCCTGCCTCTTTGCCTTGGCATGAAAAATCCTCAACTGAGCTTCAGCTTTATAATGCACAAGGAAAGAAAATCGCAAAGCATGCCATTCAAATACCCTGTAATGGTTCGCTTTATTGGCGTTATTCTGAGATTTTTTCAGAACAAGAACGTCAAAATGCTGGAGAAAATGCTTATATCATCATTCGTGATCTAACCTGTCGACTTTTTGGTTATCACGGTCTTTATGATGATAAGGGACGTTTTAGCTTAGATCATATGTTTGGTTTTTAAAGAGAAGAGTAATGGCCGATTATCATACAAAAATGCTTATTATTGGATCAGGACCAGCTGGTTATACAGCGGCTATTTATGCAGCACGCGGCAATTTGAGCCCGTTATTGGTTACAGGAATGCAGCCTGGAGGTCAGCTAACAATTACAACGGATGTTGAGAATTATCCTGGATTTGCTGACGTGATTCAAGGACCTTGGTTGATGGAACAGATGCGAGCCCAAGCTGAACATGTCGGGACGAAGATCTTGTTTGATACAATTTATGATATTGATACCTCGCAACGTCCGTTCGTTTGTTTAGGTGAGAGTGGTGATCGTTATATCGCGGAAACGATCGTTATTTCCACAGGAGCACAAGCAAAATGGCTTGGTTTACCAAGTGAAGAAAAGTTTCGGGGATATGGCGTTTCGGGATGTGCAACGTGTGATGCATTTTTCTTCAAAAACCAAGAAGTTGTGGTTATAGGCGGTGGCAATACAGCTGTTGAAGATGCTTTGTTTTTAACACAACATGCAAGCCAGATCACCCTGGTGCATCGACGCGATAGCTTACGCGCTGAAAAAATCCTTCAAGATCGTCTTTTAAATAATCCTAAGGTTCGCGTTATTTGGAATCATACAGTTGAAGAAATTTTAGGTGAAGAAAATCCGAAAAGAGTAACTGGAATTTGTATTAAAGACATCCATAATGGGACGACACAAGTGTTAAAGGCCCAGGGCGTGTTCATTGCGATTGGTCATAAGCCAGCTACTGAAATTTTTGAAAATAAGGTTGAATTAGATGAGCACGGCTACATTAAATGCCGTCCAAACTCAACTTGGACAAGCATTCCGGGAATTTTTGCGGCAGGAGATGTTCAAGATAGTGTTTATCGTCAAGCGGTAACTGCAGCTGGGCAAGGATGTATGGCGGCTCTTGATGCCCAACGTTTTCTAACAGAACAATAAAAATAGTAAGCGAGATCTAGGAATGTTATCGAAAACTTACTCTCCTCAAGATATAGAAGAAAAGCATTATAAAGCTTGGGAGTCTGCTAAAGCATTTCAAAGTGGACAGAAAAAAGAATCACCCCCCTATGCTTTAATGATGCCACCCCCAAATGTGACGGGTAGCTTACATATGGGACATGCATTAACCTATACTTTGCAAGATATCCTTGTGCGTTATCATCGTATGCGCGGGTTCGATGTGTTGTATCAGCCTGGGATGGATCATGCAGGGATTGCCACTCAAACTGTTGTTGAGCGTCTTCTTGCAGAAGAAGGGCTCGAACGACGACAATTAGGCCGAGAAAAATTTCTTGAGCGTGCTTGGCAATGGAAAGAAAAATCAGGGGGAATGATTCTCAATCAACAACGTAAGCTTGGAATTTCTCCTGACTGGGAAAGAAGTCGGTTTACTTTTGATGAAGGTTTAAATTATACAGTCCGCAAAGTTTTCGTTGATTTATATAAAGAAAAATTAATTTATCGTGCTAAGCGATTAGTCAATTGGGATCCTAAACTTTTAACGGCTGTTTCGGATTTAGAAGTCAAGAATACGGAGGTCAAAGGACAGATTTGGCATATCCGTTACCCTTTGAAAGGGGAAGAAAATAAGTTTATTGTTGTTGCGACGACACGCCCTGAGACGCTTTTTGGCGATACTGCAGTCGCTGTACATCCTGAAGATGAACGTTATCACCACTTGAACGGAAAGAAGGTTATATTACCTTTAGTAGGACGCGAAATCCCTATTATTGCGGATGATTACTGTGATCCGGAAAAAGGAACGGGTGCCGTTAAAATAACGCCTGCACATGATTTTAATGATTTTGCCGTAGGTCAAAGACATCAGCTTGATATTATTAACATTTTAGATATCGAAGCGCAGCTTAATGAAAATGTACCCCTTGAATTTCAAGGTCTTGAGCGATTTGCCGCGCGTAAAAAAGTGATTGAAGTATTGGACGCGCAAGGACTATTAGAAAAAGTTGAGGATGTACCCCAAAGCATTCCTTATGGGGAAAGGTCTGGGGTAATCCTTGAGCCTAGGTTGACAGATCAATGGTTTGCAGATGCGGCTGTTTTAGCAAAGCCCGCTTTAGAAGCAGTTCGATCAGGACGCACAAAAATTGTTCCTGAGCAATGGGCAGCTACTTATTATAACTGGCTTGAAAATATTCAGCCATGGTGCATTTCTCGTCAATTATGGTGGGGTCATCGCATTCCTGCTTGGTATGGTCCAGATGGCCAAGTTTTTGTCGCGATAGATGAGCAAGATGCTATTCAGCAAGCATATACTCATTATGGTAAAGATGTTGAATTATGCCAGGATGAAGACGTTTTAGATACATGGTTTTCTTCGGCCCTTTGGCCTTTTTCAACGTTAGGATGGCCTGAGAAGACTCCTGAACTTCAACGTTATTATCCGACCACAACTTTAGTTACAGGCCTTGATATCATTTTTTTCTGGGTTGCGAGAATGATGATGATGGGGCTTAAATTTATGGGCGAAGTTCCTTTCCATACCATTTATCTTCATGCGCTTGTGCGAGATGCAGAAGGAAAAAAGATGTCGAAATCTAAGGGAAATATCGTTGATCCTTTAGATTTGATGGAACAATATGGAACTGATGCTCTACGGTTTACAATGGCCGCACTTGCGGCACCAGGACGCGATGTAAAATTTTCAACGGCAACGATTGAAGGCTATCGTAATTTTGCTACAAAACTATGGAATGCCGCTCGTTTCTGTGAAATGAATGACTGTCGCTATGATCCAACATTTAATTTTCAAAACGCTAAAAGCACGATCAATCAATGGATTATTAAAGAAGTCCATCTATTAACAAAACAGCTCAATGAAGCTTTAGAAGCTTATCGTTTTCATGAAGCGGCAAGTCTTCTTTATAAAACAATTTGGGGAAAATTTTGCGATTGGTATCTGGAGTTTGCGAAACCTTTATTAGCTTCAGATGATTTAGCTCTCAAGGATGAGACGCAAAAAGTATCAGCTTGGGTTTTAGTCCAATTTTGTCACCTTTTGCATCCGTTTATGCCGTTCATTAGTGAAGAACTATGGCAACAGCTTTCTGAAGGGAAACAGGGCCTTCTTATGACGCAGCCTTGGCCACAATTTACGGAAGAGGAAATTGAGGCACAAAAGGAAATTTCTTGGGTTATTGAGTTAATAGAATCGCTTCGTGGAACGAGAGCGACTTTAAACGTTTCAGCCTCAGAAAAGCTTCACCTATGGGCACCTGAAGTGTCGGCTTTAACAGCTGAGCGTCTTAAAACACATAAACGACTTATCGAAAGATTAGCTCGTCTTGAAGCGATTCATATTGAGCCTCTCGCCATAACATCTGGAACCCTTCAGCTCGTGGTCGGAGATGACATTCTGTATCTTCCACTCGGGGATATTATTGACGTTGAGGCGGAAAAAAAGCGTTTAACGTCTAGTTTAACAGAAAATGAAAAAGAGTTGATCGCGCTTCAAACAAAATTAAATAATCCTGAATTTGTGCAAAAAGCTCCTGAAGAGATTATCGAAAAAAATCAAGCTCGACACACTGAATTACAGGCCACACAACAAAAAATTAATAAAGCTCTACAGCAATTAAGCGCATTTTAAAGAGAGATCATCGACAACACCACTCGTAAAAGGGTAGGGGTTTTACTCAATGATAGACTTTTATAAGAAAGGTGTATATTACTTAATAGATTAATGTAGGAGTCTCAAGGTGTTCAAGTCCTTTTTAGTTCAAAAGTTAAAGCTAAAGAAAAGGCCTTGTGCGCAAGTTCTCACAACTCAAATTTGGCGATGGTGGTGGGTAAAATCCTTTTTACTTTCGTTAAGTTTAATTTTTACAGTTGGAGAGCATCGATGTTACAAATTTTTAAATATCTAATTTTAGGTTTATTTTTCACTCAAGCATTTGCTAAATCACCGCAAATTGCTATTACCCAAATTGTTGCACACCCGTCTTTAGATCAGATTCGTCAAGGTATTTTAGATGAATTGATCGAGCAAGGACTCATACAGAGTGATTTAAGCGATATCGTTTATCAAAATGCCCAAGGAAATATAATAATTGCAGCTCAGATAGCTCAAAGATTTGCTGCTTTAAGTCCAAAGGTAATTGTTGCGATCGCAACCCCTTCTGCCCAAACAATGCTGAAAGCTGTAAAAGATACCTCAGTTCCAATTGTTTTTGGTGCTGTTACAGATCCTATAGATGCAGGCCTTGTTGCTCGCTTACAAGATCACAAAGGACGCATAACAGGGACGATTGATTTACCTTTGCCGAAGGCCCAACTAGCGCTCGTCAAAAAAATTCTTCCAAATTTACGTAAGATTGGCCTTATTTATAATCCGTCTGAAAAGAATTCTCAAAAACAAGTTAAAGCGATTAAAGAGGTGGCGACAAATTTTGACATAGAAGTCGAAGAAGTATCAGCCTTTAAAACAGCGGATGTTGCTCAAGCAACGTCTTATCTTACAGATAAAGTAGAGGCTATTTTACTTCCAAATGATAATACGGCAATTTCAGCATTAGAGACGATCATCAAGATTGCAACAAAAGGAGGTATTCCTGTTTTTGCAAGTGATCCTGAATCCGTGAAAAGTGGGGCAGTTGCCGCTGTTGCGAATGATCAATATCAAGTTGGGCGAGAGACAGGCGTGATCGTTGCTCATATTCTTAAGGGGAAAAATGTGAAGGAAATAGATGTTCAAGTCGTTAAGGCAAGTAAGCCCTATTTTAATGAAAAAACCTTAAAGGATTTTGGCCTGAATACTCCTGAATCTAATAAAGAAAAAGATTAACATTCAAGCTTATATTGAGATTATCACAAAATAATCCCAAATAACTTTAAAAAATTCTGCTCGAATTCGCGTTTAAAAGGAATATAAGTTTCTTTCAATTGTCGATTATCATTATCGCCTCGAGGAATTTTGAACGAAACCTCTTGTGTATGTATAAGTTTTTTCATAACTCACTCCCTCCTTTTATTGAATAATGAAAAATTTACCATAAGGCGCAATAATTTTTATGTATTTTATATAAAATTGCATAAATACTTGACTTTAGGCTCTTAAATAATTTTTTGAATACTCATGTAAAGCCAAAAATTATTACCTTATATATTAACTTATTAATTTAAATATTATTTGACTTAGAAATATCTTCAAGGTGAATTTTCAAAAATTTTTCTCCTCTATTGGATTAATTTTGTTCAATTTGGCAATTTTTATTGATTTTTTGGCTTATTATTGCTTAAACAAATAGAAATTCTTTAAACTTGAATGCTTGGTAAGTTAGTTAACACTTGAAAAGTATAAAGAATTCCTTAATTGTAGAAACTCTTTTTTAAAAAGGCGTCAAAAAAATTAATAAAGAATGGACTTCAAAACAATGAAACAGCCTAACTCCTCTCTCCGTGGTTTTTTTATGTGGTTCTGCGCAGCTATTTTTTATGGATTTCAATTCATCTTGCGAGTCTCACCTAGTGTGATGGCACAAGACCTTATGTCTTCTTTGGCAATTGATGCTTGTACTTTAGGAACAATTGCCTCATTCTTTTATTGGGGCTATACGATAATGCAGATTCCTGCAGGTCTCTTGCTTGATGTTATTGGTCCTAAAAAACCTTTAATTTTGGCGTGCACGCTATGTTTTTTGGGTGCTCTTTTATTCGCAGGAGGGCAACATATCAGTTTACTATCTCTAGGGCGCTTTTTAATAGGTGTGGGCTCTGCTTTTGGTTTCTTAACCTGTATTCGAATAGCATCAACATGGTTTTCAGCTGATAAACTTGCTATTTTTGTGGGGTTTACTCTTGCGATTGGAACGGCAGGGGGAACAAGCGGTGGCTTACCTTTAGCTCTGCTTATTCAAGCGACAGACTGGCAGACAACAATCTATATTTTAGCAGGTATAAGCCTTGTTTTAGCTATTATAATATGGCTTATGATCGCTGATAAAGCTCCATCCGTTGAAAGTTTGAAGGAAAATGCTGGAACCAAGCCCACACTTTCTTTAGGGCATATCACGAACTCAATTCTTGAAATTGTACGAAATCCTCAAACATGGTTTTTTGGAGCTTATGGATTTCTTATGTATATCCCTCTTTCTGGATTTGCTGATCTTTGGGGTGTCCCTTATTTGATGCAAGCATTTAATGTTGATCGTGCCGTGGCAGCCGGTGCTCTTTCAACCTTTTATGTAGGCGTTGGGATAGGAGGCCCCTTATGGTCATGGATTTTAACTTTTCTTAAAAGTTATCGACGCGCAATGATCGTTAGCGCTATTGTCACGTTTTTATTCTTAACAATAGTGATTTACACGCCTCACCTCCCTTTTAGTGCCGTGTACAGCTTATTTTTTATCGCAGGTGCTGCGTCCTCAGGTCAATTTCTTGCTTTTGCAAGCGTTACGGATCTTAATTCTCGAGATCGTGCGGCGACAGCTTCAGGCGTGCACAATATGTTGTGTATGTTTAGTGGTATCTTAATGCAACCTGTCATCGGTGCGGTTTTAGATCTTGTTTGGAGCGGAGAGAGAATTGCAGGAAGTCCTTATTATAGTCTTACCGATTATCACTTGGCGCTTGCAATTGTTCCGTTAAGTCTTATTTTGGCGGGTTTATGCGTTCTTTTTATTCGAGAAACATATCCAGCCCCTTCTGTAAAGAATGAGCTTCTTACTCAAGAAGGATAAGACGAAGGTTTATTTCTCTTCTACGCAGGTTTTACGGCGTATTGAGGCAATAGTTGCAATCAAGAAGATAAGTAAAATAATTCCTAAAGATATCAAAATCGGAATCTTATAAGCTTGGTGGAGGAGCATTTTACATCCAACAAAAATAAGGATGACCGATAAAGCATGTTTTAAGTAATAAAAACGTGGCAATAAATTTGCGATAAGAAAAAATAAAGAGCGCAATCCAAGAATTGCAAATATATTCGATGTATAAACAATAAATGGATCTCGAGTGATAGCAAGAATTGCAGGAATAGAATCAACTGCAAAAATGAGATCACTTATTTCAATACTGATGAGAACAAGAAAGAGAGGCGTGGCAACCAATTTACCCTGCCTTCTAATGAGAAACCGATTACCCACATAATCTTCAGTAATAGGAATAAAGCGCTTAATAAGGTTTACGAATTTATTCTGACTTACAACATTAAGATGCTCTTGTTGTTTTGACATTTGAAAGCCAGAGTAAATAAGAATGGCACCAAAGACGTAAAAAATCCAAGAGAATCGCTCGAGAAGCTCAAGGCCCGTAAAGATGAGAACAAGCCTCATGAGAATTGCCCCTAAGACGCCCCAAAACAACACGCGATGATAAAGATGAGGGGATAAAGAAAAGTATTTGAAAATTAAGACAAAAACAAAGATGTTATCTAAACTAAGGGATTTTTCAATAAGGTACCCTGTGAAGAATTCTAAGCCAGCTTGAGATCCTTTTAAGACAAAGATTCCTAAATTAAATAGAAGAGCTAAGCCAATCCAAACACAGCTCCAGATCGTTGCTTCCCGAGGTGAAATAATATGATCTTCACGATTAAGGACACTGAGATCGATGATCAACAAAATTGTAATAAGACCCAAAAAACCAAACCAAGGAAGAAGAGAAATTACCATAAACACTCACTTCATTATTGTCGTTATTAAGCTGGATATTAAGTATTGAACATCAAGAACCTTGATAATTCCTTAAAATTTTCAAGATAGTTTCAGCAGCAAATTTACTGGGTTGTTTGTTTTTATTTGTTAAAAGGGCTCTTATCGTTGAAAGCTCTTGTCTTAGCTTTTGATTGTTTTCTTTTTGCAAAATTTCATAAAGATGGGTGGAGATTAAATTGGGGCGACAATTTTCTTGAAGAAATTCTCCAATAACAGGTTTATTGAGAAGTATATTTACCATACAAGCATAAGGGATACGAATAAGTCTTTTTAAGATGAATGCCGTCAAAGAATTGACTTTATAAGCAATCAGAAAGGGTGTTTGGGTTAAACCAAGCTCTAAAGCAACCGTACCCGAAGCTGCAATCGCGGCATCACTTGCGACCATGGCGTGATACTTTTCTTGTTCATCTGTAATAAGTGAGAACTTCAAGTTAGCTTTTTCCATTTCTTGTCGAATATAGGTTTCAAAATGAGGAAATGTTGGAATAATCAAGCGAACGTTCTTTATTTTTTGATTGAGCTGTTGAAGAGCTTCAATAAAAACAGGAAGAAGAGAATATATTTCGCGAGTTCGGCTTCCCGGTAATAAACAGATAAGTTTTTCATTTTTTGTTAAAGAGAGCTTTTTTTTGAAGATCTTAGGCTGAATTTCCTCAAATTTTTCTTCCGTAAGAGGATGGCCTACAAATGTTGTGGGTAGCCCAACTTTCTCAAAGTAAGGGGGCTCAAATGGGAAAAGAACTAAAAGATGATCTACAAAATGGGAGATCTGTTGGGCACGTTTTGGACGCCAAGCCCAGACGGAAGGTGCTGTATAGTGAACAACAGGGAAGCCATATTTTTTTAGACGCTTTGCTAAGCGAAAACTAAATCCTTTAGCATCAATCGTAACGACGATATCTGGTTTTTTTAAGAGGATATCCTGTTGGGTTTCATTTAAGCGTCTTAAGATGCGAGGAATATGGGGTAAAACTTCCATAATTCCCATGATAGAGAGTTCTTGAAGAGGGAAAAGGGAGTGGAGGCCTTGCTCAGCCATAAGGTGTCCACCAATCCCTGAAATTATGCAGTTTGGTACTTTTTCTTTTAAGGCTTTTATCAAGCGGCTTCCAATGACGTCGCCAGACGCTTCACCGGCAACAAGATAAATATGAGGTGCTTTCATCCTCTTCTATCAACTCCAACAAGGAAGAGCTGGTGCTCATCGGCAAATTGAATCATTTCTTCTTTATTCAGCATAATAACACCAAAGGCTTCTACAGCAAGCCCTCTGAAGCCTCCTTCGTGAAGTCTCTTGAGAGTCTCAAGTCCAACAGTTGGTCTATCAACGCGCACTTCTTGTTGTGGCTTCGTAACTTTAACCAGAACACCGCCTGCGCCCGCGCGTTTAAGAGGGGCGCATCTTTTAAGGAGAGCTTCGGTCCCTTCAATGGCTTCAACACCGAGGACAAGGCCTTGTTGAATCATCACAGCTTGGCCGACATCACAACTTCCGAGCATAGTGGCAACCTTAAGACCCAAAGCGATATCTTGTTGATCTTGGGAATCAGGTTGGTGTTTTCCCATCTCCCCATGAGGGGCCAAAAGCGAGTCTCCAATAATATTCTCAGCACTTACCACAGTAAAACCTTCGCTTTCAATCAGGTGAACGACGGCACGTAACAAAGAGTCATCACCTAAAATCTTGTGAAGATGTTTTGCAAGCCACGTTGCTGTAAAAGCATCTGGTTTTAACTCACTCCATGAGGGACGTTTGATAGGGCCTACCATGACAATTTCTTGGACGCCCTGTTGCTTTAAGTAATCAAGAGCTTTCTTTGTTTGTCCTAATCTACACCATATATGCGGTAGATTCCCAACTAAGTGGGGATCAGTTTGATTTTCAAAAGCAACGATATGAAATGGGCGATTTTGTTGTACGCAAACCTCAATAATTCTCTGGGGCAATTGTCCTGCGCCTGCGATGATGCCTAATTTAGAGTGATTAGTTGGTGACATTGGCTTTAGGAACACAAAGGGGACGTTTAGCTTCTGAAGAGAGGATAAACTCGATGATTTCTTGTACAGTTTTTTCGTCTTTGTATTTTTGAGCGGCATTTTCAGCACGATCTTTGAGGGGAAGGCTGCCTTCAAAAATATCTTTATAAGCAATTCTTAAACACTCAACAGTTTCGCGGGTGAAATTACGGCGTTTTAATCCAACCATATTGATCCCATAAAGATTCGCCCGATCGCCCTTGACAGAACCATAAGGAATAACATCATTTTCAACAGCACTCATTCCTCCAATGATAGCATGTTGTCCAATGCGAACGAATTGATGAATTGCAGAAAGGCCACCGATAATAGCATAGTCGGCAACCTGAACATGGCCAGCAAGCGTTGCACAATTTGCCATAATAATGTGGTTCCCGAGTGTACAGTCATGGGCCACATGAGAACTCGCCATAAAAAAGCAATGATTACCAATTGTCGTGACGAGTCCTCCCCCTTCTGTTCCTCCTTGCATTGTCACATATTCCCGAATCACATTATGCTTTCCAATTTTAAGAAGGGAAGGCTCACCTTTATGCTTTAAGTCTTGCGGAAGATGACCGATAGAAGCAAAAGGATAGATCGTTGTTTTTGCGCCTATTGTTGTGTGCCCAGCAATAACAACATGAGAAATAAGATGGACTTCATCTTCAAGGATGACATCTCCAGAAAGGACACAATAAGGCCCAATTTTTACACCTTTACCCAACTTAACAGTGGGTTCAACCACGGCTGTCGGGTGAATTTGTGTCTCGGAGAATTTTACGTTTAAGGTTTCTACCATTAACGTTCCCCTATCATCGCGGTACAAATAGCTTCAGCATGAATTTTCCCATCGACTAAAGCCTCTCCTTTAAATTTCCAAATATTACGACGATTTTGAATTTTTTGTACACAAAGTTGAAGTTGTTGGCCAGGAAGGACGGGTAGACGGAAGCGGGCTTCATCAATGGCCAAAAAATAAACGAGGCGTTCTTCGGCGGAATCCAATCCTTGAGCAACCACGATTCCCGCGGTCTGTGCCAAAGCCTCAACAATCAGAACGCCTGGCATTACGGGGTGTCCTGGGAAATGGCCTTGAAAGAAAGGTTCATTAACAGTGACATTTTTAATTCCAACGCCACTTTCAAAGGGAATAACATTTTCAGCTCTGTCAACCAGAAGCATAGGATAGCGATGAGGAATCAATTTTAAGATTTGCTGATGATCAAGGTTATAAGCCTGAACCTTTGCGGTTGTTTCAGTCATTACTTTTCTTTCTTTTTTGATAGTCTTTCGTTATTTTTGAAAGCATTACAGCTTGTCGTAAAAAATCTTGAACGGGGACTGCGGGGCTGCCACCAACTGTCTCTCCGTCTTTGATATCTTTCATAACGCCGCTTTGAGCCCCAATTTTTACACCATTGCCAATCTTCAAATGACCAACGATGCCTGCTTGCCCAGCTGCAATGACATGATTTCCGAGTGTGGTACTTCCTGCAATGCCGACTTGCGCTACAAGGATACACCCCTTACCAATAACTACGTTATGCGCAATCATGACAAGATTATCAAGCCTTGATCCTCGTCCGATAATTGTATCTCTTAATGACCCTCGATCGATCGTTGTATTGGCGCCAACCTCGACGTGATCTTCAATAATTACGCGACCTAATTGTGGAACTGGGATATGGCCTAGTTCATCCATCACAAATCCAAATCCAGCTTGCCCAATGCGAGCGCCAGGAAAGATAGTGACATGGTTTCCAATAAGCGTATGAGAAATCGTCACGCCTGCGCCAATCTTGCATCCTTCGCCAATGATAACACCAGCCCCAATGACCGTATTTGCGCCAATCTGTGTGTTGTCACCAATTTTTGCGCGTTCTTTAATAACAGCACCATATTCTATCATGACATTTTCACCAAGCTCAACCGAAGGGTGGATTGGCTGGGTCATGGGCGTGAAGTTACCTTCTGGTTCAGGATAAAAAGCAGAGGCCACAAGAGCATAAGAACGTTGCGGTTTTGGCGTAACCAATAAAGCCATTGAAGAAGGCGCTTGCATGACCATATCGGGTGTAATAAAACACGCGCCTGCATTGCTCTTCGTAAAAATATCTTTATATTTTAGGTTATGAAGCATCGCTAAATCTGAAGGAGTTGCGTCTTCTAAGGAAGAAAGCCCTGTGATAAGGTTATCTTCATGCAGTTGCTTTCCTCTAGGAAGGATGAGCTCTGCTTCAGAAATGGCAGAAATTCTTTTGAGACTTAAAGGTCCATGAGAATGATAAAAGCGAGAATCAATCATCTTTTGTATAAGTTTTACTTAAATTAAGAAACATAGAAAGCTGTACGCCTTCTATGTTTCTTTAATATGCTCGTTAAGCTGAAGGCACCTTGAAATCAACTTTCGGAAGTTTTTCATCAAGTTGTTTAAGGATTGCATCGGTAATTTCATGATGGTCAGCTCTAAAGATCACAACAGAGCGTGGAATAACCAGTGTGTACTTGTTCTTTTCTGAAGCTTCAACAACGAGCTTAAGAATAACTTTTTGAATATCTTCACGAGCGTCACTGAAAGCTTTTTCAAGCTGCTCACGACGTTTACCAACTTTTTCATGAACTTGAGCGACTTGCTGCTCGAATTCTTCACGTTTTTTATTAAACTCATCGGGGGAGAGTTTTTTTTGTTCTTCAATTAATTTTTTTTCAAGATCACGTAATTTTGTTTCATGTTTAGAAACTTCTTCTTGAAACTTCGTGCGTTGTTTTTCTAATTCAGTAATAAGTTGTTTTGCTGATTTTGATGCCTGCATCAGTTTGTCTACATCCACAACAGCAACTTTTAAGGGATCCTCTGCTGCTTTAAGAGGAGAAGCTAAAAGCCCAACACTCATACAGCCAGCCAATAATAATTTTGAAGTTAATAATTTCATCTTTTTTTCCTTTCTACCAACGTGTTGAAAAACCAAACAAGACAACTTGTTTCTCGTCTAGTTTATTTTTTGCAATTGTTTTTGCAATATCAATGCGTAATGGTCCCATAGGCGATTGCCAGCGTAAGCCCATTCCAACAGAAGCCCGAGGTTTCTTATGATCGAGAACTTCAGGTCCTTTTTCTTTTGATTGCCAGACACTTCCTACATCTGAAAAGGTCGCGCCTTTGACACCAAATTCATTCGGTAAGCCAATTGGGAATGTAAGTTCAAGAGAACCAGAATAAAATTGATGTCCTCCTAAGGCATCCTTTGTTGTTTTATCACGTGGCGAAACACCGCCTGGTGAGAATCCTCGCAGAGTATCTCCCCCTAAAATATAGCGATCTGCAATACGCGTTTTCTTCCCGAGCCCCACCATAATGCCATATCGAGCGCTCGCTTCTAAAACCCAATCATCTGAGAATGAATAAAAATGGCTTCCACTTATTTGATTTTTTAGGTATTTGATTGTTCCCCCAAGCCCGGCAAATTCATTGTTGAGGCTAAGGCAATAACCAGTTGTGGGGTCTATTTTACTGTCCCTTCGATCATAGGTGAGGGTATGTCCTATATCTGAAAGGATAGAATTGCGAGCTTGCGCGCGCAAGAATCTAGATGCATGTTCTTTCACACGGGTCACTTTGTCTGATTGAATTGTGTAAGTCCAAAGTTGGCTTAAATTTTCAGCCAACATATAGCCCATAAGCAACGATAGACCGTGAATTTGTTGATCATAAGAAGCATCAAGATAACGCGTCCGAGTGACACGATAAACATCAAATCCGGCCATCAGTTCTCGACCTAAGAAGTAAGGCTCAGTAAGGCCAAAGCTATATTCTTGGCGATGTTTTGCATAGGTGACACCAGCTCGAAGGTCTTGACCTTTTCCTCTAAAATTGTGCTCAGCAAAACGGATATCTGCTAAAGGACCATCTGCCGTTGAAAAACCACCTCCAAAACTAAGTTCTCCGGTGCGGTCTTCTTCAATTTCTATTTTAATATCGGCTTTATCGGGATTATCTGAGGGTTGTTTAGTTAAAGAAACTTTCTTAAAAAAGCCTAAATCCTTAATCCGCTTTTCGGAATGTTTCATTTTGTTTGAGTTAAAAGCATCGCCTTCATCGACTTCAAGTTCTCGACGAATTACCTCATCGTCTGTGCGATCATTTCCAATAATATCAATTTTGTTAATGTAAACTTTAGGGCCTTCTTGAATAACAAAGGTAATATCGAGAAGGTGCTTTTCAGTATCTTTTTGGATTTGTGGCTGAATATCGACGAAAGCGTATCCGAGGCTGCCAAGCTCATCAACCAAGAGATTAATAGTTCCCTCAACATCTTTATTGCTGTACCAATCGCCGGATGTAAACGGTATTTTTTTCTCGAGAGTTTTAATATCAAGAGCTTTGAAATCAGAGCTAATTTTTACCTGACCAACTTGATAACGTTCTCCCTCTTCAAGGGTAAAAGTAATAAAGAATTCTTCACGATCAGATGTGAGCTCAGCAACGGCAGACTTAATTTGAAAATCCGCATAACCATGTTCGAGATAAAACTTACGAAGAAGTTCCTTATCATAAGCAAGGCGGTCACTATCAAAAGTATCATCTGCAGTAAAGAAACGATACCAACGAGTTTCTTTTGTCTGAATGGTACTTTCCAGTTTGCTTTCGCTAAATTTTTTATTCCCAATAAAGAAAATTTTGCGCACAACGGTTGCGTGCCCTTCTTTGACTTCAAACACGACATCAACTCGGTTTTGTTCCCGCTTAATAATTTGAGGGGTAACAACAGCCGCAAAATGCCCTTTTAATCGGTACAAATCTTGAATGCGTTGGGTATCATTTCGAAGTCGTGTCAATGTATAGACCTGACGAGGACGAAGTTGCAATTCACCTTTCAGGATCTCATCAGACAACTTATCATTTCCTTCAATAACGACCTGATTGACGATAGGATTTTCTTTGATATGGATAATTAAAGCTTGTCCTTTGATTTCAAGACGGGCGTCAGAAAAAAGTCCTGAAGCGAATAAGTTTTTAAGAGCTTGATCTATTTCTTCTTGGTTGTAAGCTTTTCCGGGGACTAACTCAATTTGAGCTAAAATTGTTTCTTTCTCAATACGTTGATTCCCTTGAATCTGAATATCTTGAATGAGAGTAGAGGCTTGTAGAGCTTTCCCTCCACACGTCATTAAAAAAGCCAAAGCAAAAAAGAAACGACTAAAGTTACTCACAATCACAAAACCTCTCATCAAACTTTTACTTGTTTATCCGAAAATATTTTTTAAAAATTCCAACGCTTTTAACCGCGAAAGATCATTCCATGTTGAGAACACAATAAGGAAAATTACAAAAGTGAAGCCAATACGATAGGCGATTTCTTGCGCTTTTTCGCTAACAGCTTTGCCTCGAATAGCTTCAATAAAATAAAAAAGGAGATGGCCTCCATCAAACATTGGGATAGGAAGAAGATTTAAAAAGCCTAAATTAAGCGATAAAAAGATACAGAACCATAAAACTTCGGTAAACTCTTTTTGCATGATTTCACCTGTCATCGTGGCAATACCAATGGGGCCACTTAAGCCTTCTGTCGATTTTTTACCGATGAGAATTTGACCGATCGAAATAAAAGCTTGGGAAGTAAATTTTAAGCAATCCCAAAGAGCATAAAAGGGAGCAGAATAAATAGGATGCTTTATATCTATCATGCCCTGCGTAACACCAAGGCGCCCGACAGTCTGAGGTCCTTCTTTGGCTTCTTGAGGAATAATCTTAAGTGTCAGAGGTTGATTTTCACGACTGATGACAAAAGTTAATTCTTTCCCAGGATTTTCCCGAACAAGCATATACATGTCGTTAAAAGAAGCAATGGGACGCTCATTGATTTGTTGAACAATATCTTCGCTTTTAAGGCCTGCAAGAGCAGCAGCGCTTTCTGGCATGACTTGGCCAATTGTTGCGGTTTCTGAAGGAATTCGTTGTCCAACGAAAACATATAATCCTGTCATCAGAATGAAAGCAAAGAGATAATTTGCAATGGGGCCGGCGGCAGAAATGCTAATTCTTTGCCAAACGTTTTTATGAAAAAGAGACTGTTGTTTTTCGGCTTCGGTCATCTGAGAAATGCGGCTTTGATCTGGTTGGCTTGCCGCATTAAGATCTGAAAACATCCGTACGTACCCACCTAAAGGTAAGACACTAATTTTCCAACGCGTCCCTTTGCGGTCATTCCACCCACAAATTTCAGGACCAAATCCAATTGAAAAAACTTCGACTTTCACACCATTCCGACGCGCTGCCCAAAAATGTCCGAGCTCATGGACAAAGACAAGAAGCGATAAAATAATCAAAAATGGAATGACTGTGTGAACCATCAAGTGAAGCACGTGCATACAAAATACCTTATCATAAATTATGGCGAGTTTAGAAAGGCTCACGCAAGAAGGCAAGAGAGATATTAAAAAAAATAATTTTTTTAAGTCTTAGAGAGTAACAAAAAATTAAAGAAATTCATTTTTAATAAGCATTATGACGCAAAATTAAAAGGAATTTTAATAAATGTTAAAGGGAAAAGTTGCCGTTATTACGGGATCTACAAGTGGGATTGGTCTGAGTATTGCAACAAAGTTTGCTGAAGCTGGGGCGTCTATCATGCTCAATGGATTTGGAGATCCAGATGTCATTTCGAAGCTTTGTGCGACTTTAGAGAAAACCCACAATGTGCAGGTTAAATATTTAGGAGTTGATTTGGCACAAGCCGCAGGGCCTCAAACCCTTATTTCAGAAACATATCAAGCTTTTGGTCGGGTCGATATTCTCGTCAATAACGCCGGAATTCAGCACGTCTCCCCAATTGAAAGTTTTCCTGCGGACAAGTGGGAAACCATTTTAGCGCTGAATCTTTCGGCGGCATTTTACGGAATTCAAGCGGCTCTCCCTTTAATGAAAGGACAAAAATGGGGGCGCATCATTAACATTGCCTCAGCGCATGGACTTGTGGCCTCTGCTTTTAAATCAGCATATGTGGCGGCAAAGCATGGCTTGTTGGGCCTGACTAAAACCGTTGCGCTTGAGACAGCAAAAGAGAACATTACCTGCAATGCCATCTGTCCAGGATGGGTCTTGACGCCTCTGGTTGAGCGGCAGATTCAAGAACGCGCTCAACAGCAAGGAATTTCATACGATCAAGCAAGCCGTGATCTCTTAAGTGAAAAGCAGCCTTCACAACGATTTGTATCGCCTGAAGAAATTGGTGATCTTGCCGTGTTTTTGTGTGAGCCTGGGGGCACTTCGATGACAGGCACGACGCTCAGTGTTGATGGAGGCTGGACAGCTCAATAAAAACCCCCTCCAATAGGGGGTCTTCTGCGATTTAGGAGCTACGAAAAAACCTGATCATCCTCATGTGCCAAGAATCTCCTTCCAAAAAGAGGATTAAGCGATCGTTGGGTGAGAGACTTTATAAGATATTTTCTTTATTAATTTTCTCAATCAACATTATTTTCCCAATCAACGCCCGAAATATTGGCTCTGTAGGGATGAAGTTCTCGGGGTAATGTTGACTTTTTCAAGTCCATAAAATCCAACGTGACACTTTTTAAGTGATTTAAATTGAATAAAGAGATGAGGGGGGTTAGAGCAGCATCTTCAAACTGATTGCCGGATATATGCAGCTTAGTCAAACTTGAGAGTTGAGAAAAGGTGGTAGGCAGTGTTGTTAAGCTGCAGCAATTAGCCTGCAAGAAGCTTAATTGTGTTAATAAAGTAATGACACTAGGAAGAGAGCCATTTGCAAACTGATTACTGGATACATTTAGCTCCGTCAAACTTGAGAGTTGAGAGAAGGAGTTAGGCAATGTTGTTAAATCACATCCCGACATTATTAATCTCCTTAATGGGATTAATGAGGTGATTTCATCAAGGAAGGTGCTATTTGTAAACTGATTACTGGATACATCTAAGTCAGTAAGGTTTATGAGTTGAGAAAATGTTTGAGGCAGTGTTGTTAAGAAGCTGCTGCTTAAATTTAAGACTCTTAATTGTCGTGCTGAAGAGATTTCATTGTCGAGAGCGTCATTTCCAAACCAATTTCTGTTAGCTTCTAGGCGCGTCAAATGGGGGAGTTGAGAGAACGTATTGGGTGGTAATATGTTTAAGCAACAGTTCTCTACATGCAAGGTTTCTAATCGTGTTAAGGAAGGAATGATATCGGGAAGAGTCTCATGTGTAAAAGTATTATCGCTTGCATTTAGTTCAATAAGATTTGTGAGTTGAGACAGAACGTGAGGTAATGTTGGTAAGTCGCATCCGCTTATATCCAAGATCTGTAATTGCTGTAATGACCTAATTTCATTAGGTAGAAAGAAATCTACAAACTTATTCCTTGCGACCCTTAATTCTGTAAGGAAAGGGAATTGAACAGCTAAGCTTTTGAAAAAATTGCCAGTAAAGCGTTTAACTATCGTTCTTGTGCCCATTAAGTTATGATTATTTGTATCGAAGATCCGCACATTTTGGGTTAGGCGTGTTTGCATTGTCTTATCGCCTGTCGTCCATAAACGGGTGAGAGAAGGACCTGAGACATAAGAAAGAATGGGCGCCATCACATCATCGGGAAGTGTTTTAAGAGAATACTTGATAACTGATGGTGAAGCTTATTCTTCTTCGATCCCCCAAACAGAAGTCAAGGGATAGGCGTTAATCAAAGCTGCCATCAATAAAGAATGTATTTTCATCACAATAATTTCTCCATAAGAAATAATTTATTAATTTATGAGACAAAGGAGATATAGGGGTTATTTTCTTATTGTCAATAATAGGTATAAGAATACGGTAGTTTTTTAAGAAATTTTTCCTATTCCTCTTTAAAACATCAAGGTTAATTGAAGATAAAATAAGCTTTATTTGATAACTATAACAGGAATTTTGTTGAAGTTTTTTCTGAAATTTGTTACTATTAATGTATAGGGTTGAAGGACTGGCAAGCCCTTCAACATTCTTCTCGAGAGAGCCTAAGGGACTGATCACCCTGACGAAGATAAAATAAGAAAAACAGGAAGGTTTAACGTTTAAGATGGGAGAAAGATAAGATGCGTTAGATAAGATAAGAAAAAGAAGTAAAGTAACAAGATAGTAAGAAATAAGAGTTTTAAGGGGCTTGGATTTAAAGATTTAAGCGAATGAGTTTCTGCGCCTTAAAACAAGGATAAAAATAAAGTGAAAGAAAGAGAGAAAAATGACTTAGGGAGTGAATACGCTGTACATGAAGAATGTACACCACCCTTTCAGGATCTTCCATGATTTTGAAGAGGACAAGTTCTCAGCTTCCCTTGGTACCAGGGAAGAGAGACCTCACCAAAATGGATCTTTGACAGCGTTAATAAAGTAAGAAAAGCTTTTTGAGGCAACGGGCACCCAGGAGATATGCATAGGTGCCAGAAGGCCTCAACCGTGCAAGACAAACGCGGACCAAGAAAGAGAGCAAGTGCGTGAGAGGAATAAAAGGGGCAACGGGCAATGGAGAAGTTTCTGGATTTACCGTCTTTATGGATTCCTGCCTTCTTAGGAAAGGCAAAAGAGGAGAGGATCTAAGAAATGCAGCAAAGGTTCGAATGACGATAAGCAAGCTTACAGTCTTAAATATGAAGACTGATCTGAAGCTTTATTTTAAAAAGACTTAAAAGGTAGAAGATAAGTTAAAGGGACAAATTTTTGACCAGAAAATTTGTAAAAACTCTCAATATTATTCTTTTATAAAATAGGTAGGATAAAAAAATCTTTATTTAAGATGAGATAAAAGTATGCAAAAATTTAACCTAAAAAGCTGAAGGATCTTTCTTAAAATATTGCCTTTTAGTCTTATATATTAAGAGCTATATTTTACTTTTAAGATTAAAAATGATAAAATCTGTTGAAAAATTTCTTGCTGCTAGTTCCCTTATCTTTCTTCTAGGAACATCTTTTCTTGTCGCGTCAGAGCAGCAAGATGTTGATCTTAAAAGAAAATTACAATTCATCCAGACTAATTTTTTAGATAATCTTACAGCCTTTGAGGGAAAAGATTCGCAAAGGTTGCCAAAGATTATGCAACTAGCAACTCTTATCGATGAAAATGCTTTTGCAACTTGTGAAAGCTGGTTAGCCACTCTATATCCGGATTTCTCACTCAATACATATAAAGATCATCCTTTATATTCTATCTTAGAAGCAGCCGTTGCTTATATAGATTTTGAAGCTGATAATGCCGAATATGTCACAAGGGCTAGTATTAAAAATATTATGGCTATTGATGACTATCCGATAAGAGGCTGCATGGAGGAGGTTGGTAATGCCAAAATATTTGTCTTAGGTAGCCTCAATATATTGATGGGTAAGCAAGATTTAGAAACCCACCTTCAAAAAACTTTATTAAGTTTCTTGGGGGTGATGGTTAAAAGAAGAGAAGAATTGTTTTTAGGATTTAATTTCGAAGAGTATTTAAAGATACCAATGAACAAAAGAATAACGCAGAACTTTGATCGAGCAACAGAGTTTCGTTTTGGCATTGTGAGAACCATTCTTGAGTATATGCTGAAAAAAGACCCACGTTCCTTAAGCGAACAGTTATCTGAAAAAACGTTAACACTTTTGCGTCTTACACCAACTTTTCTGAAATTTTTTGATCGCACGAATCCCTTTCATTTTACAAGTGTTGATCCTAATCTGATGATAGAAACTAAGAATTTTCTTTCCTATTTAAAGGCACAAGGTAAAAAATCTTTAGGTATGACGTTTGAAGAGTTTATTGTGGATTTTCGGATTAACCCTCAAATATTTCGTCGCTTAAAAGCGAGCTCTGCTTTTTTACCACCTATACCTGAATTGTTACGCGTAAATAAATTGTATGAGCCGTCTACCCAATCCGTTCAATCAACGGCTAAGGCTCCCACGAAAAATCAGAGAAAGAAGCAGAAACAAAAGGAAAGAGAAAAGCTAAAAAAACAGCAAAAACTAGGGATAGGAAATTCTTCTCAGGTAGAATCTTTTAAAGATTCCAGCCAAGAAGTTGATATAGATAACTCTCTTGTTAATCCCTTGCTATCTGCGGTGGTAGCACCACAACTTATGATAGACAAAGAAGAAAATTTAACAGAAGGGCGGCCAATATTCGAGAATAAGACCCTTCCTGAGGATCAAAGCGCACAAACTTCTAGTTTATCTTCTTATGAAAAAGAAAAAACCGCCTTACAAGCAGCTTCCTCTGCGGTGACTCCAAAGGTTTCTGATAACAATGTAGATCTCTTGATGTGCAGGATTTTTATGGCGAAGATATAAAGCCGTATTGGTATTATGAGAAGGACAAAACTTCTTCTGCAAAAAAGAAGGCATCCTCTTCTTCAAACGCTTCTACAGCTGTGAACATAAAAGAATCAGAGGAAGAGAAGAGAGTTGCAAATCATCATATGAACAAGATTTGGGACTTGTTTGGTTCCAAAACGTTTCAAACGGTAACCTATGACGATATTATTAATGCATGGAAATGGATCAATGGGAAAGATAGTGTTGATAATACCACCGGCAGCTCCCATCATCCGTTGTATGCAATTGTGAATGGAAAAAGAGAGACCTTTGGCATTTTCAGAAGTCATCAAGGAGGTGGTGAATATGGAAAACGATATGTGAAATATTTGAGAGAGTATTTCACAGCAATTGGTCGTGGTGAATCGTGGCTTGAGAGCCAAGGATATAAGAAACATCATCAGAATTTAAAATGATACAGTTAAGAGCATGTATTTGTTAGAAGCTGCCCTTTCATAAAATAGGGCAGCCTTCTTACAAAGATCTTTTTAAATACTTTTTGAAGATTTTCCTTTTCGAAGTTTAGAAAAAAGGGGGAGCAATACTCCCACCACAAAAGAAGCGGCTAAAACTAACTCTTTATGATTTTCATACATTTCTTTTAAATGGAGGTCGTCGGCCTTTTCTTTAAAGGTATCCACCGCCTTACTAATAACAGGCGTTGATTGTTTGCGTCGCATTTTCAGCATTAAAATACTTCCAATTAAAATAAGAAAACCACTGAGAAGCATGCCTGCTTCAAAGTGCCCCAAAAGGGGGACAAGATAATTAAATCCGAAGTAAAGGCCAAAACCTAAACCCCCTAAGATAAAAAGGCTTCCAACAGCGCATAGCCAGGAAAAAGATTTCTCTTTAGCCTTCAGAAAAAGATCCAATACGTTTAAAGCAAGTTTAATCATTTTTAGCGCCTAAAAAGGTTAGCAAGCAGCAGACCCGCACCGAAAGCCAATAAAACAGATGCCAAAGGACGTTCTGCAATGCGATCCTCAAGTTCATCCAATTTATCTTGTCCGTAATGAACAAGCTCTTCCCCTTTTTCTTTTAAGGCTTCAACAGAAATATTTTGCGAAAAGTCTTTTAATTCATCTTTAAGATCATCAAAAATTTCTTGGGCAGCATCTTTAAGATCATCAAAATCACCAGCGGCAGCATTTTTTAATTTGCCATAGGCCTTTTCAGCATCAATAAAAAGCTTTTGTAGGTTTTTAGATTTTTTAGGATTTAAATTATCAGAAGCTGACTCTGAAAGATCATTAATAATATGACGATATTTCTCAAGTTTATCGCCCAAATTTCGTAAAATAATATCATTAGACTGCATAATTTATCCTTCAAGTTACATTTTCAATTAAACGAGAAGGGCAGTTCAAGGAGGCCATGGGGTGGAGTGAAAAATTTTATCCTTAAAACTGCCCTTTGCCACGTTGGGAGGCACTTTTCATTGTATAAAAAGCCTGGAATGATAACAGTTGAAAATAGTTGCCTTTTTCGCGTTTTTGATGTGCTCTAAACTTCTGATAAAGTGAGATTAAGAGGATTATTTTGAGGAGAAAAGTTGCATGTTTATCGTTTTATTAGAATACAAAGTTCCTCTTGACAGTGTCGATAAGTACCTTGAAGCTCATCGGCTTTTTCTTAATAAATGGTATCAAGAAAAGATCTTTATTTTTTCTGGAAGAAAAATACCTAGGACAGGTGGCGTCATCTTGGCTTCAGGTGTGAGAAGGGAAGCTCTAGAGGCAATCTTGGCGCAAGACCCTTTTTTGATCAATAAAATTGCCGAGTATCAAATTATTGAATTTCAACTCACGCGCTCTTGTCAGGAATTTGAGTCACTTCTGGATGTTGAGTAATTGTGGCTAGCTTTTTATCGCTTTTCAGTTATTTTAAAAAGCCCAGTTAATGAAGGAAAATTTTTAGGATATCTAGAGTGTATATGCATTATTTAAAAAAGTTACGGACAAACATTCTTTTTCAACTGTTGATAATTTTTGGTTTGGTTCTTCTTTTTGGTGATTGCTTTCCCCTTCAGTTTAAAAAAGGTGCTTATGCGCTAAGCCTTTCGATTAAAGAGTTGCTTGTCTTCAGCTTGCCTTTAATCATCTTCAGCTATCTGACAGCTTGCCTATTTTCTTTAAAGACCGGTGCTTTAAAGTTCATTATGTTTATTTTGATAGGCGTTGTGCTTTCAAATGCTGTTTCTATTTTATCAGCCTATGGCGTTAAAATGGCTGGTTTACTAAACTTCAGCCTCCAAAAGGCAGCCATTGTTACGCCAACGGTTGTTCTCAAGCCCTTATGGCAGTTTGGTCTTCCTCTCTGGATTAAAAATGATTGGGCTCTGTTTGTGGGATTGGGCGTTGGGGCATTTTTAGCCGTCTTTCCACATCCAAAAATTGAAAATGGACTCAAAAAATTAAAAGGAAAAGTCGATTATTTCTTAAATAAAATCTTCATTCCAATTCTGCCTATTTTCATTTTAGGATTTATTTTAAAACTAAGCCATGAAGGCCAATTACAGCCTATTCTTAAAAATTATGCCCATATGTTTGGCATTATTCTTACAGCTCTTACCCTTTATATTCTCGTCATGTATGGGCTTGCTGTAAGGTTTAAAGCAAGTGCTTGGCGTCAGTGTTTAAGGAATGTTTTCCCGTCTGCTGTGGCTGGTTTCTCAACAATGTCTAGTGCGGCAACGATGCCGGTGACCCTTTATGCTGCTGAAAAAAATACGCATGGGAATAAGATGGTAGAAGCCATTATTCCAGCGACCGTGAACATTCACCTTTTAGGAGATTCAATTGGTGTTCCTATTATGGTCATGGTGGTGATGGCAGCCTTTGGGCATCCTCCCATGGATTTTTCAACTTACCTTCTTTTTACAGGGTATTTCTTGATGACAAAGTTTGCGATTGCTGCGATTCCTGGTGCAACAATTATTCTGATGGTGCCTGTTCTTGAGGCGCATTTCGGCTTTACCGCGGAAATGTCAGCATTGATTACCTCAATCTATATCTTATTCGACCCCGTGATTACAGCTGCAAATGTGACAGGTAATGGTGCGTTTGCGATTCTTTTTACAAATTTACTCAGCAAAAAACCAGCGCGGCCTCAGCAAGCTTTCATCGATTAAAAGAGATCGCTTCCTTAAGTTTTAGGACGCATGGTTGGAAACGCAATGACATCCCGAATACTTGGCGAATTTGTTAACAACATAACAAGTCGATCGATGCCGATTCCAAGGCCACCTGTAGGAGGAAAGCCATATTCCAGTGCCGTGATGAAGTCTTGATCAAAGGGCATTGTTTCTTCATTACCCCGAGCTTTAGCCGCGACTTGGGCCTCAAAACGTCCTTTTTGATCTAAAGGATCCGCAAGCTCAGAAAATCCATTGGCGATTTCCCACGCATTTACATAGGTCTCAAAACGCTCAGTGAGGCGCGGATTTTGCGGATGTGGTTTCGCAAGTGGCGAAATATCGAGAGGGAACTCTGTTACGTGTGTGGGTTGAATTAATGTGTGCTCAACCTTTTCAGCAAACAAGGTCTCAACGACACGTCCCCATGAGTCAGCCTCGCTGGCATTAATGCCGGCTTTTTGAGCCGCAGCTTTAGCTTCTTCAAGAGAGTAAATATTGTTAAAATCAATGCTTGTGGCTTCCTTGACAAGCTCTAACATGGGTTTGCGGGTCCAAGGGGCCTTAAAATCAATTTGAATGTCGTTAAAGTCAAATTGAAGCTTCCCGAAAACTTTTTCAGCAACAGCAGCAACAAGATTTTCTGTGAGTTCCATCATCTTATGGCCATCTGCATAAGCTTCATAGATCTCAATCATCGTAAATTCAGGATTGTGGCGCGTTGACAGACCTTCATTGCGAAAGTTGCGATTAATTTCAAAAACTTTTTCGGAAAGGCCCCCAACAATAAGCCTTTTGAGATAAAGCTCGGGCGCGATCCTCAGGTAAAGATCCATATCAAGCGCGTTGTGATGGGTAATAAATGGTTTTGCAGCCGCACCACCCGCCAAAACGTGCAACATCGGGGTTTCAACTTCAAGAAACTCTTTTTGGCTTAAATACTCTCGAATGGCAGCGACAATTTGCGAGCGATCGCGGAGTGTTTGCCGAGACTCAGGATTTGCAATCAAATCAAGATATCGCTGCCGATAGCGTGTTTCAAGATCTTGAAGACCATGATATTTCTCGGGAGGAGGAAGTAAGCTCTTGCAAAGAAGTGTGATTTCTTCAGCGTTAACAGTAATTTCACCACGTGGCGTGCGGCGTACAATGCCTTCAATGCCGATAAAATCGCCTAAATCAAGGAGCTTAATCAGCTCAAGTTGCTCTTCGTTTAGATGATTTTTATGACAGAAGATTTGGAGTTTTTCATAAGGATCCGAGAGATCAATAAACATACCGCTGTTACGAATTGAGGCAATGCGTCCAGCAACACGAACTTTCTCAGAGGTCTCTTGGCCTGCCTCAAGATAGGCATAAGCTTGCTGAATTTGGCTTAAAGTATGAGTTTTATCGTAACCAGACGGATAAGGATCAATCCCTTTCTGGCGCAAATTTTCAAGTTTTTTTAATCTCACACTGCGGAATTCATTTTCATCTTCAGCGGGAGTCTTCAATGGGGTTGTCATTTTTAGCCTATCATCGTTATTTTATTCAGCATTTTCCACATATAACCACCATGGGTCAAGAATTTGATCAAAAAGAAAACATTTAGCCCTTTTTTATAAGGGCTTCTAAAATTTGAACCGCATTTAAAGCAGCTCCCTTTCGAAGATTATCTGCGGCAATCCAAAGCGAAAGCCCTGAAGCAACGGTTGTATCTTGCCGCAGGCGACTTACGCAAACAACATCTTCACCAGCAATTTCAAGCGGTGTGATATAGCCGCCTTCTTCTTGACGATCAAGAACGAAAATACCTTTTGATTTTTGAAGAGCCGCCCGGGCTTCTTCGACTGTAAGCGGCTTCTCAAACTCGACGTTTACAGAGAGACAATGTCCAATAAAAACAGGTACCCGCACACATGTTGCTGTAATTTTAAGGGGAGCTTCAAAAATTTTTCGTGTCTCAAGCGCAATTTTTTCTTCTTCGGCCGTGAATCCATCCTGATGAAAACGATCAATTTGAGGAATGAGGTTAAAAGCAATTTGCTTTGGAAAGACATCTTCGGGGATGCTTTCATTCACAAGTATCGCTCTTGTTTGGTTGAAAAGCTCATCCATTGCAGCCGATCCCGCACCTGAGACCGATTGATAGGTCGAAAGGACAATTCGCTTAATGCCGGCAAGATCATGTAAAGGCTTAAGGGCCACAGTTAAAGGAATAACGACGCAATTAGGGCTTGCAATGATGCCACGCTTTGGTTTTTCTTGAAGACGATGGCTATTGACCTCAGGGACGAGAAGAGGAACATCTGGCTCTAACCGAAAATGAGAGCTTTTATCCACAATGATGGCGCCCGCTGCAGCAGCCTTTGGAAGATATTGTGCTGCAATTTTAGAGTCCACAGCAGAAATCACAAAATCAACGTCTGTAAAATCAAATTCTTCAAGTGATTTCACAGGAAGAACTTTGTCTTCTCCAAAGGATACTTCTGTTCCTTTTGAACGCTGAGAGGCTAAGGCAATAACTTTTTTAATTGGAAAACGACGTTCGGCCAGAATATTTAAGGCTTCTCGGCCGACATTGCCTGTCGCCCCCATAATTGCGATGCGATAAGTCATTTTAAGTTCCTGAGCTGTGAAATTTCTTCACCTATAATCAAGCTCAAAAGAGAAAGCCAGGATAAAATGATTTTTTGAGGTTTTAAGCCACAACTTCTATAAATTGATTCTCTTTTAGCGGAATCATGGGCACTAGAGGTGTTTGTGTTCTTAAAATTTGAGGTGCTTTATTTTGTCCAGAAGGGCTTAGAATCTCAGAGATTGATTTTTCGCAAAGAACTTCGACCATTTTCTTAAAATAATTGGTTTCCGTGGCGGCATGGGCTTGTTGAACAACCAATTTTAGAACTTTCTCATCGACGGTATCTAAAGGAATTTGACGAGGAAGGCCAAATTGAACATGAAAATAATTTTCTCCTTCCTGCATTTCTGCTGAGAGCACTGCATGGACTGCTGCTTCTGCACCATCCATGAAGTAAGAAGGGATGTTCCCTGGACTTCCGAACCCAAATATTCCGGCCTTATCATTAAATATAATAGGGTCTTCGTGACCTGTTCCAATTGAGATCAATTGGATTTCATCGTTATAGGTTTCATTAAAAGCCCCTTGCTTCATTAAACGGTGAGCAAAAGCTTTCGCAAGAACGGCCGGATCATTGGCAGTAATGCCACCATCAACATAATGATGGATAGTGCCAGAAGTATTTGGATCTCCTAAAAGATTCCTCTCAGAGATGGTTTTTTTGGCAAAATAAGTGGGTGCGGCGGCTGTTGCTTCAGCGGCATCAATGATGTTAAGTTTTCCTGAAGGTAGATCGGTTCGCGTATAATCAATGGGACCTTCTCCTGGCATTTGATTCGTCAGGAGGTGCGCACGCTCATTTTCATCATCATACACGGTTACAGCCACATGAGTTTTAACCTCGCTCATCGTTTTATTCCCTATGTGCTTCTCGATCGTTTCTCTCAAGCCATTTGTTGAATAGGTTGGCCCCCAGATTCCTCCGAGCAACCACTGTCTCCATCCATCTTGTTTAAATATTTGTCGCGTTTCTGTTTGGTAAAGATCTCTTAGTTCTGTTGCGGGAAGGCCCATTCCTAGGCCGATCGCTTGAATGCCGCCAGTTGAAGTTCCTACAATAACATCAAAAAATTCATGAAGTTTTTTGCCTGTAGCTTTATAGATATAGGTCTCGAGAACGCATAAAATTTCTGCAGAACCCACGCCTCTTGCGCCACCTCCTCCCAATGAAAGAACCCGCAAAGGATGCTTTTCTTTCTGTGAAAAGTTCGTAGAAGGTGAGAATTGGAGGGGGATATTTTGTTTGAAATCGTCTTCTGTCGTGTGTGATGGCACAACCATAATATGACGGTGGTCTGTTACCTCATCAATGAAATCTTCATGACCTTGCGCAGCATAAACAATCCCCATGAAGGAAAGGCTTATTAATCTTATGGCAGCATAAATCTTAATTGGGTTTTTCATCTTGTTTTTATTACTTAAAATAAAATTTTTATTTACGTTTAGTTTTTAATATTTACGTGAATAAGATTAATAATGAATTAAAGTGAGTTTTTTTATTGATTTTTGAATAAATATTTCTTTAAGGAAAAAGGTTAAATTAAGGAAAGAACTTAATTTAACCTTTTTATCAGATAGCAATAGAAAGATAATTAGAATCCAACAGCCTCGTTAGCAGGAACATAAGCATAACCAAGTTCCTTAGCAACTGCTTCATAAGTAACATGGCCATGGAAGACATTGAGCCCATGGCAGAGGTGTGGATCTTCAGCTAGAGCCTTTTTATAGCCTTTATTCGCAAGAGCAAGAACAAAAGGAAGCGTTGCATTGTTGAGGGCGAAGGCCGATGTACGAGCAACACCACCTGGCATGTTTGCAACACAATAGTGAACAATGCCATCAACAATATAGGTTGGATTGTCGTGGGTCGTTGGGCGGCTTGTTTCAAAGCATCCGCCTTGGTCGATAGCGACATCAACAAGCACTGAACCTGGACGCATTTTCTTGAGCATGTCGCGTGTGACAAGACGAGGTGCTGCTGCCCCTGGAACTAAAACAGCGCCAATGACAAGATCAGCTTTCATGACATAACGTTCGATCGCATCAAAAGTTGCATAAATTGTATTAAGGCGAGAGCCAAATTCTGCATCCAATTGCTGAAGTCTTGTAAGAGATCGATCGATAACAGTGACGTCTGCTTCAAGGCCAATTGACATTCTTAAAGCATTGGTCCCAACTACGCCACCCCCTAGAACAACAACATGGGCAGGCTCAACTCCTGGAACACCGCCAAGCAGGACACCAGACCCTCCTGGATATTTTTCAAGATTATAAGCACCAACCTGAATTGACATACGCCCTGCAACTTCACTCATCGGACGGAGAAGAGGCAGGCCACCAGTACGATCTGTGACTGTTTCATAGGCAATTGCAACGCATTTTGATTTAATGAGTCCTTCAGCCTGTTCAGGATCTGGCGCAAGGTGGAGATATGTAAAGAGAATTTGATCCTCTTTGAGCATTTTGGTTTCACTCGGTTGAGGTTCTTTGACCTTTACAATCATTTCAGCTTGCTCAAAAATTTCTTGAGCAGAAGATTTTATTTGAGCGCCAGCTTTCTGATAATCTGCATCACTAATGCCAATGCCAGCACCTGCGTTGGTTTCAATAATAACTTCATGCCCATGATAAATAAGCTCACGCACACTACTTGGCACAAGGCCAACACGATATTCATGTGCTTTAATTTCTTTAGGAACGCCAATACGCATTCAATAACTCCTTCTGATAGAATACTAAGATCTTGCAGAAGGATATAGGCTGCTTTTGGAAAAAAAGCAAACCGCTTTTAAGATAAAGTATCTTGTGTGTTAGAATTTTGTTTATTGATGGGGGGAATTCCTAAGATCTTGAGTGTTCTTATTAAATCACCCCCATCTTGAATAAGTTCAGCAAGGAGTTCACTCAAAGACATATGACCCCATGATACAGCTCTTTGAATCAAATAAGGTGTTGGGCTATGTGGTTCTACTTTAGCCAAATAGTCGGCAATTTCTGCAAGCATTTGGTAGGCTTGTTCACGATTTGTAATCGTATGAGAAGTATCTTTTTTCATCATTTTTTTTACCAAGTTAATCGAAGAAGTAATTTTGGACGGTTTTTCTTCTGAAATTTCAATTTCATTTTTTTCAGAAGCAGTTATGCGAGGATGAGATTCCCTCTTTTTGAGAATAAGGGTAGAAAAATCCTCTAATTTCTTAACTTCTTGCCGTAAGAGGTTGAGGATCGAAGGATAACCAGGACATTTCTGTAAAATAAAAGTTTCTAACTCAGTCATGGTTTTAATAGTATTTTGACAACCGTCGACAAGGTCTTCATAAAATTCTGTTGGCGTCTGAGATTGATTTTGTAAAAATTGGGACATTTTTACATGAGGTTCATTTTGGACAACTTTGCTTTTTTGAGACGCTTCATGTCCCATTTTTAGGGTATTATCGTAACGAGCCGCAATTTCATAATCTGTATAATTGTACCCTTTGTTTTTATCTTGTGATGGATGAGTAATCGGCATCAACCTGAGAGGTATAAGCAATTTTTCATTTAACCATTCAAGTGGAGCGAGGCGATATTCGACGTCTTCTCCTTGAACTTGAGGGTGGAGTGTTGGCCAAAAACTTTTACAGAGTCCAAGACAGAGGGTAATGCCTAATTCAAGACCTCTGATACCATAAAGTCTCAACCACGCATCTGTAAGCCAAGCGGCAACTTGCAGATCTTTGGTGTCATTTTGTAAGACAGCACAAGATAATTCTTCAACTTTTCCCCAATCTGCTTTTTTTAATTCTCTCTGCCAAACGCCTAAGGCAAGAGTTTCATCCTCTTCAATACGGGAATTTCGAAGTTGGTCATAATAATGTTCATATTGCAAATATCGACCAGAAGGTTCCTTCCCCTTGATAGGCGTTAAAAGAGAAGGGATTTGCTCTGATGCTTTTTTTAAACCTAAAATCATTTTAAGAAGCCTTTTTCAATGATTGTCCCCGCAAAATGAAAGAATCTAAGAGGGGTGCTTGTACTGGAAAACGCGGAAGCGAAATATACTTTAATTTTGGGGGAGCTTTTTCATGGGATGTATTTTTCTCCCCCTTTTTAGGTTTATCTGCATCATAAAGCGCAATTCTTAAATAAACGCGGCTATCCGTTGTTTTGCGCTCCATAGCTAAAGGATTATTTTCTTGAGAACACCCAAGTCTGCAAGTTGTTGGAATAATAAATTCTAACAAGGAGCTAGGGGGGGTTTTAGCGGTGGAAGGCTCTGATTCATATGAAATATGCTCTTTAATAAGTTTGATGAGGCTCCAACGTCCTGTATAGGCAAAACTTGCTTTGGGGCCAATAACGGTTAAGCTTGGTTGTCGAGGATCTGAAAGAGGAGCTAGATCTCCGTCTATAGCCCAACGTAAATCGACAATGATTGGCATCCCCATAGCCCAAGAAGTTCTTAAATTCTTTTGACGGAAGTCAAGTGTTTGTGCACCCACTTGTATGCTCCAATCAATAATTTTATCTCCTCCCGCTTCACGTTTACGATCTGTGCGGAATGAAACATCGAAATCAATCTTTGAGGGTTCTTGATCTGGTCCCTGATCAAGAGCTGCTAACATTAAAGTGCGAATGCTTTGAATCTCTTTAATAAAGCGAATAGCTTCAGATTCAGGTCCCCCGATTTTTAAATGTTTTTCAAGGGCAGAAATCTCTTGTAAATCAAGAATATCAAAAAGTTCAAAAAAGGTTACGACGTCATTAGGGTCAGCTTCGAAACTTTCTGCGTTTTCTAGCTTACGGCTAAAAGGAAAACGCCCTGCAAGATGGGTGTTAAAGAAAGTTGCTGCTTTATTGTAGTGCTCAAAGGCGCGATGAATCGTAACATTTTTACACCGTTTTTTGAGTTGTTGAGTAATTGTATTACGAATATCGGCAAAATAATCATTGAGTCCTGTGAAATCATCTTGAAAATCAAGCGAAGCACAATTTTCAAGGGTAATTTCATTAATGTCGTATGTTAAGAAATGCTCGAGAGACACTAAAGAGCTTCCAGGTGTTTTCTTTTCATACTCATCAATTGCTTTAATAATGCGTGTCCACCAATCAACAAGTGGAATGTCAAAGGGAATGTCTTCAAGATAGCCAATGCTGAGAAGCGAAAGAATAGGTTCTGCAAGTTCTTTTGCAAGGAAACTGATCCTCACTCTTTGAGCCTTTAAAAAAGCCTTCATATCATTAAGGTCACGGACAGCAAAGGCCTTTAATCCGACCATGGGACTTCCATCCCACCACATAAACATATCTTCACGAGCAGCATATAAATCATCACTTTCAAGCATTTTTTCAATTTTTTGAAGAATATGTTGACTCTCGTTAACAAGGAGTTGCCTCAATTTTGTATTTTGAGTAACCAGGCCTCCTTCATCAAATGCGCTGAAAATCCTAGCGAATATAGGCACAACTTTCGTGATATTTAGGACTTGTACTTGAAGGAGCTCACGCATTCCGAGACCTATGTTGCTTGTGGGTTCATCATTAAGAACTTGGGATTGCGCAACATAGTTTAAAATATATTGTCGCATGCTATTGCGACCAACAAGTTTCATAATGTTTTGAAGGGCTGGAGGCATATTATTGAGACGATGTGCCATAAAATCATCAAAATTTTCGATGATCTTCCCTGCTTTTTGCAGTGTAAGATCGTCCCAAAATAAAAGTTTTCCTGCAGGGACTTTTGTTATCATTTGCTGATCAACAGACTTCATCATAAAAGGTTCATCTAAAAACATCGACATATAATCGATAAAATGAATGAGACCGGGAGAAGGGTCTGAAACAAGCTGTCCATTTCGTAGGGCAAACATAGGGCCTGTTAAGGGGGTTGTGAAACTTGCAAGAGCCAACTTAAATTTAATGAATTCTCTTTCGGCAATTCTATTTAATTCTGAGGCTATATCTTTCCCCAGGAGTGTTGAAGTCGTAATTTGGCTAATAAGAGAACTATATCCTGGTCCTGGATCAAAAATATCTTTATCAGCCCAATCAATGCTGCCACCTGAAATAATATCAGCTGCTGCAATTGCCTCAGCAACGATTTTGCGTAAATCTTCACTATTATAAGTTCTTGTTTGCGCTGTATCTGCGAGATGAGTTAATTTCCTAGAAATACTCGAGAAAATAGGGAAGCTTTCATCTAGATTGAAAGCGTGCTCAATAAAGTTTTTATAAATAATACCAAGTTTTTGACCTGCTCCTACTTTAAAAGGACTTAAATCAATCGGTCGCTCAAGGCTCATTGAAAGTGCAGAACTATAATAATCTGCTGAAGTATAGAATTGGGGTGGAAGATCTTTATTAAAGAGATATTTTATTAGTGCAGCCAAGTCTTGAATATTGTGACTATGCTCAAGATTGTTGAAGTTATGAACTTGTTGTTCAAGTTGTTGGATTTGTTGGACATAATTCTTAATTGCCAGAAAAGGTTGAGACAATAAAGGATTCACAGCACCTTGTTTATAGCCAGTGCTAGGATATTCAAGTTTCTTCAAAGAAACAATATCTTCTGTTTTTTTTATGATCGCAGAATATAACGAAGGCAGAATAATTCGATCATAAGCTGCTGAGAAAGAAAGACGGATATTATGATTTAAATGACTAAACCATGAGGCAGGAATAAATATTGACCCTGCATTTACAGTATCAACGGCAGTAAATTTCTCTAAAATGATATCAGCTTGTTGGTTAAGATAGGCAAGAAACCGTGGATCGTCAGAAACTCCGCCTTTAAGGCTCACACCTTGGATAGATTTATCAATTTGAATGAGAGCAGGCATTGTTGTGCTCAAGCCCGTTTTAAGATTGTCATGAGCAAAAATAAGCCCCATAAACCAAACAATTCCTATAGTAGCGGCAGCAGCTTTGGCATAATTTAGCATCCTATTCGTTGAAACTAAGATTCTCATAATAGGTTGTGCTAAAGTTGATTCAGCAAAAATCTTTTTTTCAAATAAATCTGTCATAAAACAGACCCGCTCTGAGAGGGGATCTTGAAATTCTTTCTCGTTATTAAGGTCAAAATCTGTGTTAAGTTTAGGAAGTAAAGAAGGTGCTATTATGGAATCTATAAAAGTTCTGCCAGTTAAATAAATTCCGCGGAGAAAAAATGATTCGTGGTATGCACTACCTTTAAAGATTTGATCTAAATAAATTTGAAGATTCTCTTTAAGTTGAATAAATTCGAGTGGTAATGAGAACACGCCATCAATAAGATTTGATTGTGTTTTTCGGGCGGTAAAAATAGATGCTCGAAGTCGATCTAAAGTTCTATGAATATAGCGGAATGCTTCATCAACCCAAGCAGTTAAGTAATTAGCATCAGCGCTATAAGGGCAGGACCATCCTAAAATTTCTTGAGAATTAGCCAAAGGAAGCGCCTCAACGAAGTTTTGGAATCCTGGCATAATATCACTTTTTGTGAGTACAACATAAACAGGTACTTTTATCCCCAAAATATTCTGAAGTTCCCAAAGCTTTGTATAAATAACTTTAGCTCGTTCATATATTTCATTATGACTTAATCTTTTTGACGAAGTTAATTCATCACATGGCAAAGTTAAAATAATGCCATCAAGAGGACGTTTAGGACGAAAACGATTTAATAATTGTAAAAGGTATTGCCACTCTTGATTATCAGATGAAAGAGAATTTTCGCGCAATATGAAAGGACCGTTTGGTTCCAAGATCACAGCACCGTCATAAAAACGCCAAATTAATTTAGAGTGTTCTTCAGGAATTTCAAATTCTGGTGTTCCAATTGGAAGCTCAAGGTTTAAATTTTTTAATAGAGTTGTTTTTCCTGATCCTTCGGCGCCGATTAAAAGATACCAGGGTAGCTCGTATTGTGGTTCTCGAGAGCCCAGATAAGTCTTAAGAATTTCTTCAGACTGTCGAAATGAATTGCTCATTTCATCTTTGGGTAGTCGTCCCCAGCCTATATTAGAAAATTTGTCTTTAAAAGTTGATTTTAGGGATAAAAATCGTTCTAAAAGAGACGTACCTTCAACTTGTAAAGGTTTCGGAGCTCGAGTTTTCGTTTTTTGTTTAAGGGCTTTAGCAACTGTTTTTTGAGCAAGAAATACTAAAAATATAACGAGCAAAACACCTAAAGCAAGCGCAATAAAAACGAAATAAGGAAGGTAAGGAAGAAAGCCTTGTAGAATTTCAGTAATCATTTAATTTTCCTACCTTTTTTTACCTGATTCATAAAGAATACGGTTAACGATTTCAAAAGTTTCAGTTGTAACACTGCGCCACACACCATAAGATGCCATTAATAACATGGCGAAAATGCCTGTAATAACAATCATCCATAAACGAACATCTTGAAGAAGTCGGACTTTTCTTGGTTCTGGCGTATATGTGTATGCTTCTGGAAAAAGTCGTTCCCCTTCTTGATAAAGTCTAGGTTCTGAATGGTTAATAAAAACATAAAGCTGTCGAAGATAATGGGCTAATTGTCCTTCATCATTTGTATCTCGATATTTTCCTTGAAACCCAAGGCCCAAAGCCAATAGGTAAATTTGGGCAAGATCATTACGTAAAGGATCGCGAGTAGCTAATAAGTTTTCAAGCCTTGTAAAGAACTGTTCGCCGGCATCGTGAGTATCAAAAAAGAAAGATTCTAAAAGATTATCTTCCCAATATTTACGCCCTTTCCAATCTAAGGATAAGAAAATTTCATCAGCAAGAGAGGCCATAATATATTTGGTCTCAAGGTAGTAACTTACAGCGAATTCACCCCCAAAACGACTAGACTCCATCGTTTGACGTTCAATTAAAAGGCGTAATTCTTCTAAAAAATTTCTCGCCTGATTTGCAATAGTCTCATTTTGGTCTCCTGGGATGTCATCTATGCCATCTCTAATAGGAAGCCATTGATCAGTTTTAATTCTTTCCTTGATTTCAATAATTTTAGTATAAAATTCTTCAAAGTAACGAATCACAAAGGATGTTTCGTAATCACCCTGTCGTCTTAAATTGATAGTTGCGGCCATGACGTCTTCGCTCCTTTTAAAAGTATTAATTTTTCTCTAAATTGTTTTTAGGGACGTAGAGTACAAGTTCAATAGGTCGCTTTTCTTGATTATCCGCGATATTGAAGATCTGTAAGGCTTCATCTGGATTAATAAATCGAGGATTGGTTTCCACCGTAAATAAAAGGACATCTTTAGCAGGGAACAGCTTCAACTCATTATCGCCTTCGATGATTTTACGCGAAGCACCAAGAATACGTTTGTCGCGACTTGGGGCAACATGAGTTTCGGAAGCAATTAAAGCATTCATCAACCAAGCTACCAGATCTTTTTCATTCATGGCAGGAGAGGCTTTGACACCTAAAATTAAAGAATTGCTCATCCAATCTCGTTTTAAAGGCAATGAGAAAAGGCGATCTTTTTGGCTGAAAGGAACAACAAAATAACCTTCTTGGATGCGCGCTAACATTAAATTAATGTACGTAATTAATTCCATATAACTTGTGCGAATGTCATTATGTTGATAGGCCTTGAAGACAGGAGGCATTTGCCCAAGATTAAGAGTTGAAACATGGCTTGCTACTGATGCTAGCTGTAAATACAATTGAAATGGATGGGCTGTGCCTGCGTGTAAGATAGCTTCTAGAGACAATAGCCCTGTTGTAAGAGCACGAATACTTTGTTCAGCTTCTGCTGACATTATATCACCAGTGTTGCTATAAAGTTGATCCCCGAGAAATGCTATTTTTTCGCGCATCGCTTTTGCGAGATCCAAACCAAGAAGTCCAAGAGGTGAGTCTGTCTCGACTTTTAAAAGAGGCGCAATATATTCTGTAACAGCGAATCCATTTGTTGAGTAGTGAATTTCCATAAGAGGTAAAGCTACAAAGCGCGCAGGAGTCTCTTCGCCAATAAACAAACTTAAATTGGGTTGTAGCGTTGGAAAAGCCATTTTTCCTTCCCCCGTATTTTCATCAACGACCTGAGATCCATCCTTGGACATGAAGCGAGCTTCTTCTCTTGAGACATTTAATGTGCCTGGTTTGTATTCTGGTATGACTAAAAATACTTTAAGAGGTTTTGTTTTTAAGGTTTCGACAAAAGGGGTTAAATTAAATTCAAGAAAATCACCTTCGTTTGCATAGGTCGAAACAACAAGGCCGTCAGGCATGATGGCCTCAAGCTCTAAAATACGTAATTTACCAGCAACTAAAATGGCAGGATCAAAGTTGAAATGAGTTATGCCCCAATGATGAGAAACGGCTGTATTAATATGAAAACTTAAAAGCTGATGTAAGCGATGATCATTTTGTTGGAAATGCTGAGGCATTAACAGCATGCCTTCATACCACTGGATCGCATCCCTAACTCGTCCTAATTTTGACATTTTTTCTCCCCCAAATATTCTTTATAAATTTTTCTTTTCAGGCTCTTTTTTTTGCTCTTCTGGATTGACAGGCTTTGAAGCCATACCTGCACGTATTGTTTCAAGTAATAAATCTTCCGCGCTTTTCGTGGGGCCTGTTTTTTCAAAGCGGCATCCTTGTTCCAAAATGCAAAAACCTTCACTTCTAAGTCTAAGATGAATATCTTTAGCACTCCCAACGCGTTCTCGATGATTTCCTGGAGTTAAATAATCTGCAAAAATTATGATCCCCAACGGGCCATCTCCATTCGCCCTGATTTTATAATCAGTGATTGACTGTCCTGGGGTAAGTTCCCATCGATAAATTTCAACCATGTCGGGGTAATCTCTTTTGATCTGATCAGATGAGGCAAAATAATCAGCTGCGTTAATTTTCATGAGAGCTTTTAACAATTCCATTTTGTAGATAATAAGAAGTTCAATCGCAGTAGCAGAATTGCGATTAGCATCATTATCAAGGGAGATAGATACTGTTTGAAGGTTTAATTCTGGATCTCGAGCATCATCATCCTTAGCGCATCCCACGATTAACAAAACAAACAAGAAAGTGAGGAAATTTTTTAATAGTTTAAAATTTTTGATAACACTCATCATTTATTTAATCCACCATATGTTTGTTAGATACATCAGAGGTAATTGGTACAATACGCGTAAGTTGTCCTCCTTGTTCACGTAAAATTTTGGAAGCGTTTAAAGCCTCTTGGAAATTTTTATATTGTCCTGCTTGTACAGCGTAAATAATTCCTTGTGCACTCCATAAGCGATTAAAGTAACTGTCTGTAAAACCTCTTTTTTTAAGGTCTTCAACGTATTCTTGAGCTGTATTTTGATCCGTAAAATCACGTATATGGATTGTATAAAAATTTTGACTTTGAGTAGGAACTGAAGGTTCTTTATGAGCAGTTGTTTCTTCTTTAGAAGATTCTTGTTTAGAATCTGGTAAAGGAGAGGTTGTTTGAGAATTTTTATGTTCATTTCCTATCTTTTCACCTGCTTCCGCAAACGCTTGATTTGTTTTTTGTTTGGCAATTGTTTGGGCAAGGCCTGTTGTGAGGGGAGTAACAATACCACCTAATTTGGATCCTAACGTATTCCTGAGCGTGCTTGTTGCGTTATTAAGAACTTGGGCAACAGAAGATTGTGCTTGAAATTTAGCTTCTGCTAAAGTTTGTTGTTCGGCTTGTTCGATTAGAGAAGGTTCAGTAACTTTACGTCCTGAAGCTCTGGCAAGTTGTTGTTGGCGTACGCTGTAAGAGTTTGTTGGAGAATTTTGCATAAGGGTAGGTTGCGTATTGTTTTCAGGAAGTGGGGCAATTGTTTTCACTGCTGCATGGGAGAGAGAGAAGCCACCATACGGAGGAAAAAGTGTATAACATGTGAGAAACCCGACAACAAAGAAGAGGGCAGCCATGAATGCAAGAGCAATTAATAATACAAGGCTTGGTGCTTTTCCCAATTTTACTTCTCCTTCAGGTGGTGTTTTTAAAGAGGTCTTTTTCTTCATTTCAAGAGAAGCAAGATCGTTTGCCAACACTGTTGCTGCATCTTTAATATCCTCTTGGGGTTCTTGAGTAATAAAGTTTGGAAGAGGTTCGTTTGGACGTTGTTGGGCAACGCGTAAGCTTTCACGACGTCTTACAACTCCATATAACCTCTCCTCTGTTTTAGTCATAAAGCCTCCCCTATTCCCCTTATTAAATTCAATGATATTTTAAGAGGATCAATACTTAATCCACCCTATTTAGATTAAAATTTAGTAAATTTTATGACATTTTTATAACAATTTAAATAAAATTCAGAAATAAGGGTTTAAAATAAAAAGGAAAAATTTTCCTCTAAAAACCATCAATTAATAAAGACAAAAATTAAGTAGAACGTCGAGGCATAGGGATCCGAGAAAGAGACGCTTCTATTTGTTGAGCATCAGGAAGGCTCGGTTGTGCACCTACCGTTAGACAGGCAAGACTGCTGGCAACAGCTGCTCTTCTAAGAGCTTGGTCAATAGGCAATCCTTTGTCAAAGGCTGCCGCAAAAACGCCCACAAATGCATCACCTGCTGCAGTTGTATCAACTGGCTTAATAGGGAGAGCTTGCACAAGCCAAGTTCCCAAGGGATTACAAGCAAACGCTCCCTCGGCGCCAAGAGTCACAATACAAGTAATGCCATATTTGGAAGAGAGTCGGCGTGCAGCAATTGCGGGTGAGATAACATCAAAACCTAAATGTAAGGCTAAAACTGTTGCCTCAATTTGATTCATGACAAGCACATTTAAAGATTGGATTAATTCATCTGAGATAGGTTGCGCTGGTGCTAAATTCAGAATTATGCGTGCTTTTTTTTGTTTTGCGCGTTCGATAAGCTTCCAATTCTCTTCTGGAGGCACCTCCATTTGAAGGAGGACTGTGGTTTTTTCGGTAAGAAGCTCATCAGGAATGGTTGCGGAACTTGCCTCTAAATTGGCACCGCTTGCAATTGTAATCATATTTTCGCCGGTACTATCAACGCATATTGTCGCGCAGCCAGTTGGTCGATCACTTTTTGTTAAAGCAGAAAAATCAACATTCGTTGTCTCAAGAAAATGGCGGGCAATTTGAGCAAAACTATCATTGCCTATACTCCCAAACATTTTAACTTTAGCGCCAGCCTTGGCAGCCGCAACAGCTTGATTTGCGCCTTTTCCTCCCGGAAGAAGTTTGTATTCGTCACATAATACAATGTTACCTGGTCTTGGCAGCGTCTCAACAGGTAGGACCATATCTACATTGAGGGATCCAAATACAATAATCATAGTTTTAATTCGTTATTCGAAAGGCTCGTCTTTCTTCTATTAATTAAAGAAGAGCAAGCAAGAGGTCAACTAAAAACCCTATTCAAGCTTTGCAATTTGAGAAGAAAAGTCTATACTTAATAAAAGGGAGGAAAAAAATCATGCATCAACAAATAAAAAGAAAAAATTATCTATGGGGCGTACTCGGACTCATCTATAGTAGTACTGTTTTAGGCGAAAAAGATCTTGATTTAAAAGAAGAAGGCTTTCAACCTCATGCAGAAGTTTCAACGATAGAAGTGCCTATAGAGCGCGATATTGTGGATGAGAGAGAGTTACAAGTATCAGGGTTTCAAAATGCAGGATCTCAAGATCTTCTTATAAAGTCAGATAATTTAAGAGATCATCTTGTGTCTTCTGGAGGTACACCTTTTCCACAATTTGAAATGTTGAGTATGACAGTTCCAGTCTCGAATCTTGAGGTAAAAAAAGAGGCTTCAGATAGACAAAAAGAATGGCTTGCTAAATTAATTGAGGGATATCTACAACGATTTCCTAAGTGACTTGGAAGTCCATTGTTCCGGTATAATGGTTAACGAACGACTTTTTTAAGAACGTCGTATGCTTTATTAATCAATTTTAATTTTTCTTCAGCTTCAGCACAGCCACTGTTCACATCAGGATGATGTAATTTTACAAGTTGAATATATCTCTGTTTTAAATTTTCGGTTGTCACCGGCCACCCTAGTTCCATCAGCCTGAGGGCCTTCGCTTCTTCTGTATGAGATGCCCAAGAAGGTTCTTGCTGTTGTTGGTTAGAAATTTTACGTTCGCTATCTAGAAGATCAAAAGGATCCTTAATAAAAAAAGAAGTTTTAGGGACCTCACTTCCGAAACGCCATGATGGACGCTGCCATGTTATGTCGGCGCGATAATGGTCTTCTATCTCTTCTGAGCCCATATCACGATAGTAATTCCATTGAGAGTTATAAATTTGCACATGTTTCAGACAGAACCAATAATAAAGTTGAAGTTGTTGAGGGTTTTGAGGGGCTTTATAGAGAGCTTCTTCGAGGCAACCAGATTCATCACAAATTCGTTTTTGTGGTTGTGGTTCTTCAAAAAAGGGATGAAGTTTATAAGTTGTTTTCATGGGTTAAATCTGAAGAGGAATTTTAGACGATGCAGATTTTATCTTAACGAATCTCTGGTATTCGTCCTGTGTGAATGCTTTAATTGAAAGTGCGTGTAATTGATTCTTAAAGTCTTCTTCGAAAAGGCCAAAAATACACCGGTGTCTCTCTATTCGGCTCATCGGTTGAAAAATTTTTGAGACAATTATGATTGTAAAATGCGTTTCTTCATTATGGGGCGTATTCAAATGTTTTTTATGCTTCTCGGTATCATCAATTATTTCGAGATGCTCGGGATCAAATTCCGTTGATAATACGAGTCGTAGTTTATCTTGCAATCGGTTCATAATTTATTCGGTTGTTGGAGGCGTAATTTTCAAAAGAGTAATTTGATTTCGCACTCTTTTTAAAATTCTAAATTGAAACCCGTGGATCAAAAAAGTTTGCCCAACTTTAGGAATAACGCGAGATTCATGGAGAACAAGACCTGCAATGGTTGAGGCTTCTTCGTCAGGAAGTGTCCACTCAAATTTACGATTTAAATCACGAATTGTTATTGTGCCCAAAGTCATAATCGTTCCATCACGACGTGTCCACACGCCCTCAAGAGGAAGATCATGTTCATCACTAATTTCTCCGACAATTTCTTCAATGATGTCTTCTAGCGTGACGACCCCCATAAGAGCACCATATTCATCAACCACGAGGGCAAAATGTTCTTGGCGTAGTCTAAATGCTTGAAGTTGTTCTCTGAGAGTTGTTGATTCGGGAATAAACCAAGGTTTCGTTGCAATAGATAGAATGTTTAATTTCTCAAGAGGGGTTTTCTGAATCGCTTTAAGCAGAGCTTTTGCATGTAAAATACCAACGATGTTATCTTTATTATCTTTCCATAAAGGAATACGGGTATAAGGGCTTGAGATCACCTGGTGGATAATTTCTTTTATAGAAAGATCTGCGTTAATCATCATAGCATTTTTTCGGTGAACCATAATTTCACCGACTTCCACGTCTCCAAGATCGAGAATGCTATGAAGCATTGCACGTTCTTCAGCTGACTCTTCTTCGCCAGGATAACCATGCAAGTCAATAGCCCCACGCAATTCTTCTAAAGAACTCGTTGCGCGAGCATGAGCATCAATTTTAATGCCAATCATTCTTAGAGTACTTCTTGCAATCAAATGCATTAGGAAAGTAATGGGTGTTGTAAGCTTAATAACAATTTGCAGAGCACGGGCTAAATGAATAGCTGTCGTTTCAGCGTGGGCAATCGCAATAATCTTAGGCATAACTTCTGCGTAAATAACAATCAAAGAAGTCATTGCGATTGGAGCATATACAACTCCGGCATCTCCAAAAATAATGACCAAAAGAACAGTTGATATTGAATTGGCGAGGTTGTTGATTAATTGATTGCATAATAAGATTGAGCTGATCAGTTTTTCAACTGATTGTCGTAGAGTTTTAACTAATTGAGCACGCTTGTCACCAAGTTTTGCTAAACGGTGTAGTTTTGCTTTAGAAGCTGCAATGAAAGCTGTTTCTGCAGCCGAAAAAATTGCAGAAATAATTGTGAGTACTAAGATTACGGGAATTGCAACAGCTAAAGAAATCGTCATTTTTTAATGTATGTTTGAGTTGTTAATAGATCTTACCATGAAAGTTTATCCATGAGAAAGGTTGGTTGAAAAGAGGTTTTTTTCAAAGCATCAGAAATTTGTATTTCATTAAGGTCTAGAGAAGAATCCAAAGGGAGCCCCAACTCATCACAAGTATAAGAACTTATCGTAAGCAAAGAATTAAAACCTGAACTGATGGCGCCTTGGATATCAATCGTAAGTGAATCACCAATAACAAGGAGCGACTTTTTATCGACAGGACCAATTTCTTTTAAAAAATGCGTATATATTGATGGATAGGGTTTCCCATGATAATAGACCTCTCCTCCTAATTTTTCATACAACCGCCCTATGGCACCAGGACACAAGTGTTTCTCATCCTCTTCATACGTATATAAATTAGAATTAACACATATCATCTTTAATGAAAATTTTGCGGCTTCTTGTAGTGTAGGGTAATATTCTTCAAGGTCATTATGCCATTCATCTTTTCCCATGACGAGAATAAAATCTGCTTCTTCAAGTTGTCTTACAGAATGAATATCGAGGCCATAAAGGATAGTTTGATCTTCTATGGAACCTATAAAATAACAATAGCTCCCAAGGGCACTATGCCAAGGATCAGGCTTTTGAGAGAGATGTTGGTACATTTCTTCACCTGCGGTAAGAAGATGTTGATAAAAGTGAGGCTTGATGCCTTTTTGAGCTAGTTGTTCTCGCGTAAAATCAAGGCGTTGTGTTATATTTGTTAAAAGGGTGACGCCCTTTTTTCCTTGTTGCAAATAATGCAAGACCTCTAAGGCTTCTGGAAATACCTTTTTTCCTGAATGAAGCACCCCTTCGATTCCGAATATAAAGGTTTGATAACGTGGGGTTAAATCCTTTAGGTGAGAAATAATCTCAAACATACGTTAAGCTATTGCTTCCTTCTCTTTTGCTGTTTTACGGATATCAAAAAACAATAATAAGTTAGCTGAAACGAAAATTGAGGAATAACTACCAAAAACAATACCAACTAAAATTGGAAGGCTAAAAGAAGAAATTTCTGAACCTCCAAAAAGATATAAAGCAAGAAGAGAGATAACAGTGGTTGCGACCGTAATAATCGTACGAGAGAGGGTTTCATTCGTTGATTGATTAATGAGTTGTTCAACCGGCATTTTTTTGTATTTACGTAAATTATCGCGAATGCGATCATAAATAACAACCGAATCGTTAATAGAGTAACCAATTGTTGTTAAAATAGCGATAAAAGCTGTTTCTTTGAATTCATGACCCGTCAATGAATAAAAGCCAAGGACAACAACAACATCGTGAGCAAGCGCGAGAATACCGCAAAGACCAAAATGCCATTCAAAACGCACCCAAATATAAAGAAGCATGCCAATAAGAGCAAATCCTAGGGCCCAGAGACCGTTTTCGACAAGGTCACTACTGACTTTACCACCCACAGTTTCAACGCGGCGATATTCAAGATCATTGCCAAGTTTTTCTTTAATTTTTTGTAAAGCGATGGCTTGAGCTTGCTCTCCACCGGGCTGTTTTTCGATTCTAATCATGATGTCGCGATCTGAACCAAATTCTTGCAACTTAACTTCGCCCAGTTTCAAGGTTTCAAGTTGTGTTCGCATACTTGCAATATCTGCTTTGTCTTTTGTACGAACTTCTAAAAGAAAGCCGCCTTTAAAATCAATTCCATAATTTAGGCCTTTGAAAGCAAGATTCCAGCCACAAATCAAAATGATAGCAAGGGATACGCAATAAATATAACGTCGGATACCAACGAAATTAATATTCGTATCATAAGGGATGAGCTGTAAACCACGCATGAAAGCCTCTTTAATTAAATAGGAAGTTTGGTTGGTTTTGACCAATTAACCCAATAGGTGACAAAAACACGAGTAAGTGTAGTTGCGGTAAACATGGAAATTAAAATACCAATCGCAAGTGTGATACCAAAACCTTTGACAGGTCCAGTTCCAAAAAGGAAAAGTGCTGCTGCGCCTATAAGTGTTGTAAGGTTAGAGTCAAGAATCGTATTCATTGCTTGACGGTAACCAACATCAATAGCAGATAACATTTTCCGACCATGTCTCAGTTCTTCTTTGATGCGTTCATTAATCAGGACGTTTGCATCCACGGCCATCCCCATCGTAAGAGCAATACCAGCAATGCCTGGTAAAGTTAGTGTTGCGCCAATCAGTGAAAGAATAGCAACAGTTAAAATGAGATTGAACAACATGGCAATATTGGCAAAGAACCCAAAAAGCGAATAAGCAACCAGCATAAAGACAGCAACCATAACAACTGAAAGCATAGTTGCATACCTTCCAGAGGCGATTGAATCAGCCCCCAAATCTGGTCCCACGGTACGCTCTTCAAGGACAACAAGAGGGGCAACCAAGGCACCAGCACGCATTAAAAGAGCTAAATCATTTGCTTCCTGGACCGTGAACTTTCCCATAATAACGCCATTTCCACCTGTAATCGGTGTTTGGATGGTTGGCGCGCTTATCACTTTTCCATCAAGGACAATAGCTAATTGCCTATGAATATTTTGGCTTGTTATATCTCCAAATTTTTTGGCGCCTAAATTGTCGAATCGAAATGAAACTTGCGGACGATGGTACTCATCAAAATTTACTCCCGCATCGACAAGACTTTCTCCACCAAGAAGATTTTCTTTACGCACCACATAGAAGATTTTTCTTCCATCTTGCCGTACGTCATCACTTGGTAAAATTTCAGTACTTGGGGGAGCGACGTCTTCTAGATTAGAGGCATAAGGGTGTTCATCATGCAGTAGGCGAAACGTCATTTTTGCTGTTTTTCCAAGCAAATTTTTAACACGCCCAGGATCAGAAAGCCCTGGAATTTGAATCAAAATACGGTCATCTCCTTGACGTTGAATGCTCGGCTCTTTTGTGCCTAGTTCATCAATTCGTCGACGGACGATCTCGATTGATTGATCCACAATACTTCGCTGACGTTCTGCAATTGACGCGTTTGTAAAAGTGATTTTACAAATCTTTCCTTCTAAAATTACCTCAAGTTCTGGATCCATTTTTTTGATAATAGCGTTTATCTTTTCAGCTTGGTTTTGATCACGCAGCTGAAAAGTAATGAAGTCTCCTGTCGAGTCTAAGGAAAGATCGAGATAGCCTATTTTTTCAGCGCGCAACGTTTTCCGAAGACTATCGAGGGTAAAGGAGAGACGTTCTTTTAAGCCAGCTTTGACATCGACTTCAAGCAATAAGTGAGATCCTCCTTGCAGGTCTAGGCCTAGATTAACTCGTTCATGTGGAAACCAGGATGGAACTTTTTTAAGCGTCTCTTCACTCACAAAATTAGGAAAAGCATAAATAAGACCAAACAAGCATAAAATGAAGGATGTAAGAACTTTCCATCGCGCAAAAGTTAACATTTGTGTAGCCTATTTCTTAGCCTTTTTTACAACGGATTCTTGGGCGGTAGCTTTCGGTTTATTATTTTTTAGCGTCGCTACAGTTGGCTTCTTTGCTTTAATCGGGGACTCAGATTTAGTTTCTTCTTTATTGCTTAAAGGTTGTGGCTTTGTGAGAACATGAGCGATCATGGAACGAACAATGCGTACATTAACATTTGCAGCAATCTCAACGATAACTTCATTGTCATTTTCAATTTTAGTGATTGTTCCGATCACACCGCCAGAAGTAACGACTTGATCGCCGCGACGTAAAGCATTTAACATTTCTCGATGTTCTTTAGCCTTTTTTGTCTGAGGGCGTATAACAATAAAGTATAAGGCGGCAAAGAGGACCACGAGAGGGGCAAAACTCATAAAATCTAAGCCTTGAGCGGCTCCCGGAGCTGCTTGAGCATATGCTTCAGGGAAAATAATATTTAATAAGTACATTCAATTCATCCTTAATTAAGTTCAATAACAAAAATACACTTTAGCGATAAATTGGAGAAAGGGCAAATCCGTTATTATTTTATTCTAAATAAAGTTCTGGGTTAACAACTTTCCCATTTTGTTTCATATTGCGCAACTCAAAATGAAGTTGAGGCTCATTGACGCTGCCAGTATTTCCAACAAGAGCAATAGATTGGCCTTTTTGAACTTTCGCACCGCGTTCTACAAGAAGTTTCGCTGCATGCCCATAAGAACTCATCCACCCGCCTGGGTGCTTGAGCAAAATGAGGTTTCCAAATCCTTGCATTTCGTTTCCAGCATACACGACAACTCCGTCTTCAATCGCAATAATTGGCGTGCCTTTTGGCGCAGCAATGTTAATCCCATCGTTTTGTAAAGTACCTTGCCCCGGTCCAAAACTAGAAATGATTTTTCCTTTAACCGGCCATGAGAATTTAGGTGCTTCTGAAGGTGATTTTTTAGTGTTGGATGTATTTACGTCTTTCTGAACAGGCGGGAATTTTTCAATTTGAGGAGAAGGGATTGATTCATCTTGATCAAGATCGGCTTCAGCAACAGACGGCACTTCTTCAGAGGGTATTTGCTTCTTAGAATTTTTGTTTGGGCTTGAGGGCAAAGGCGGAGCTTGCTCTGGCAAATTATTAGTTTCTTGCAACATTGCTTTCTTTTCTTGTTGAAGCGATGCTATGAGCTCTTTTTCGGCGTCAGTTAATTTCCTTTTAGGTTTGGAAGCAGGAAGAATTGCTGGAGCTGTATCCATATCATCGCCGGTGTCTTCTAATGTCGTTTCTGTTGAAAATTTTTCTTCAGACATGAAGGAATCCTTAATAGGAGCATCTTCTGTGAGGCGTAAATGTTGTCCAGGTTTTAATGCGTAAGGTTTTTTTAAATTATTTAAGGCAATGAGTTGATAAGCTGGGACGCCAGTTTTTTGAGCAATCATAACAAGCGTCTCATTTTCACCCACAATAATTGTTTTAGGCTTTAAATTATGCTGGTGGGGGTTTTCAAGGTTCGGCCCCGGAGAAAGAGGAGCAGGTGTAGTTGAAGGTTGTGGCAAGGAATATCCATAACTTACGGGAGCCGGGGGGCCTTTGCGAGATTCACATGCCGTCAAGAGAAGGACAAAAAGAATAAGTAAAGAGAAAGAGTTAATTTTTTTCATGTTATAAAAAAGCAAGTTTTAAGGTTTCAAGAGTTGAAGAATGCGTTAAATCTAAATGAAGAGGTGTGATTGAAATAGCACCATCTTGGACTGCTTCCAGATCTGTATCAGATTCAGTCGGGCTATTATCTCGAATTGTTCCACCAATCCAGAAAAAAGGTCTTCCACGAGGATCCTTCCATTCAAAAATGGAATCATTAATATTGCGAAGACCTTGTTTAACAACGCGAACCCCTTTGATTTTCTCTAGAGAAATATGAGGAAAGTTAATGTTTAATAGAACATCAATTGGCCATGTTTGGGTCAAGAGTCTTTTAATAACTTCAGGTGCAAAGTGTTGAGCAGGCTCGTAAGAAAAATTCGTATGATCCGAAATTTCTTGGCTTAAAGCAATCGCCGGCACACCAAAAAGGGTCGCTTCCATGGCTGCTGCGACTGTCCCGGAATAGGTTACATCCTCTCCAAGATTGCTTCCATGATTAACGCCAGATAACATAAGATCAGGAGGGCGGTCGGTGATTAGTTTATTGAGCGCAATCATCACACAATCAGTGGGCGTTCCATCAATAGAAAAAGTTTTCTCGCCTAGTTGACGAGTTCTTAAGGGACGACCCAAGGTTAATGAATGAGCAGCACCACTTTGTTCGGACTCAGGAGCAACAATCCAAATATCATCACTTAAAGTACGAGCAATTTTCTCTAAAATTTTCAGTCCTGGGGCATGAATACCATCATCGTTTGACAGAAGGATTCTAAGAGGTTGGTCCGTTCGTTTAATCATGCCAATATTCTTTCCTGACCATTCATATAGGGGCGCAAGGCTTCAGGAATGATGACTGAGCCATCTTCTTGTTGATAATTTTCTAAAATAGCAATTAAAGCTCGCCCAACAGCCACACCAGAGCCATTAAGCGTATGAACTAATTCAACAGATTTTTTAGCTGATGCGCTTGCTGTAGGGCGGTAGCGAGCATGCATACGTCTTGCTTGATAGTCTCCGCAGTTAGAGCAACTTGAAATCTCTCGATAACAATTTTCACCAGGGAGCCAAACCTCTAGATCATATGTTTTATGGGGACTTAAACCGGTATCACCCGCACATAGCATCATCACGCGATAGGGCAATTTGAGCCGTTTGAGGACTTCTTCGGCACATTTGGTCATGCGTTCATGTTCTTCTTTTGAATTCTCAGGCAGCGTAATACTGACTAATTCCACTTTATAAAATTGATGCTGACGAATCATCCCACGCGTATCTTTTCCTGCGGCACCCGCTTCTGATCTAAAGCAAGGGGTATAAGCAGCATAACGAAGGGGCAAAGCAGATTCTTCAAGTATTTCTTCACGAATTAAATTTGTTAATGAAACTTCGGAAGTCGGAATAAGCCAAAGACCATCTGTTGTTAAAAATTGTTCCCCCCGCATTTTAGGAAGTTGTGCTGTTCCGAATAAAGCTTCATCTCGTACGAGAAGGGGCGGCGAGACCTCTTGATATCCATGCTCACGGCTGTGGAGATCTAACATAAACTGTCCAAGAGCCCGTTCAAGCCGTGCAAGGTCTCCTTTTAGCACCACAAAACGTGCACCCGACATTTTAGCGGCTGTCTTGAAATCCATTAATCCCAAAGCTTCTCCAACTTCAAAGTGGCGCTTGGGGGTAAAGTTAAAAGAAGAAGGATCGCCCCAGTGACGAATGGCGACATTATCAGAATCGTCTTTGCCATCTGGAACTTCATCGAAAAGGATATTCGGGATCATACCAAGGGTATTGGTGAGGTTAAGTGCGACTTCTTGCTCTTGATGCTCTAATTGAGGAAGGAGCTCTTTAATCTGATTAGCACGCGAGATTTTTTCTGTTGGTTCAAGGCCTTGCTGTTTAGCCTCGCCAATCACACGAGCTAAAGTGTTTCTTTCATTCTGTAGTTCTTGGATTTGTGTTTGATAAGCTCTACGTTCACTGTCAAGTGCAAGCACTTGTGTGGAAAGGGGTTGGGCGCCGCGTCGCTGGAGCGCTTTGTCAAGACTTTCTGGATTCTCACGAATCCACTTAATATCAAGCATGTGATCCTCGTTTTTCAAAGAAATATACACAAAAAATAGATGTTTCGTACAAGAAGTAAAGAGGGAAAGCGAGACCAAGCATCGAAAGAACATCTGGGGGGGTAGCAAAAGCGGCAACAATTAATATTAATAAAAAAGCATATTTTCTTTTATTGGCTAACGCATGAGAGGTAATGACGCCAATTCTACCGAGAAGAATTAAAAGAACAGGAAGTAAAAAACTCGTCCCAAAAGCAAGAATGAGCTGCATGACAATTGAAAGGTACTCACTGACTCGAGCTTCGAGTTGAATAGGAAGAATATTGCTGGCTTTTGTTTCTTCAAAAGCAAGAAAAAATTTCCAAGCGGGAGGAATAATAAGGTAATAGGCAAATGTGGCGCCGATTCCAAAAAATAAGGGCGTTAACATTAAGAAGGGGAGAAGAACTTTTCTTTCAACTGGAAACAAGCCAGGAGAAATGAAAAGCCATACTTGGATCGCTAAAAGAGGGAGCGTGATAAATGTCGCGGTAAAAAGAGCAACTTTCAGATAGGTCATAAAAGCTTCAGCAAGACCCGTATAAATAAGACGACGGCCGGTTTTTCCTTCAAGAACGTTTGCAAGTGGTTTTACAAGAATGGCAAAAATCTCATCAGAAAATTGATAGCTCACAATAAAAGCAAGGAGAAAGCTTCCCAAGACATAGATGAGCCTACGTCGAAGTTCAAGGAGGTGATCAACAAGGGGAGTGGCGACTTTCTCACTCATGTTTTTCTTTTCTAACCGTCTTTTTTTTAGGAGTCTTTGTTTGTGAGTTCGTTTTTAGATGTTTTTTATTGTGAGCTTCAACATATTCATCAAAAACACCATCTTCAACGTAATCATCCAAACCTTGACGTAACTGTTGACTAAGATGGCGGATTTTTTGAAGCCATCGTCCACATTGATAAAGCACACGAGGAAGCTCTTTGGGGCCTATTAAAATAAGCGCTGCGATCAGGATAATGAGTATTTCACTAAAGGCGCCAAATTCAAACATTTAACAATTGCTAGCTTTTCTTTTTAGGTTTTTTAGAAGGCGTTTTGGAAGGCTTTTTAGAGGAAACAATTTTTTTTTGTGCGGGTTCTTCATCATTCAGTCCTTTTTTAAAGGCCTTAAGACCTTTTGCAAAATCGGACATAAGTTGAGGAAGCTTTCCTGCGCCAAAAACGAGAAAAGCAACTAGAATAAGAAGTAAGATATGACTTGTACTTAAACCCATTTAAATTTCCTTCATATTATCCAATGATAAATTCAATTCCCTTAAGCAACTTTTTAATAGGAGCCTCTAGAAGCCAACTAATGGGGCTAAAATGAAAGCCTAACCCCGTTAAGATTAAAGGTAAAATCATAAGCCCACCAATTAATATAGCCATGCTCCACCTCTCAAGTCCAGCAATCTGTTGTCCCAGTTGGCGAGGTAATAGAGCAACAGCAATACGTCCTCCATCAAGAGGCAAGATAGGCAGTAAATTAAAGGCGGCAAGCACAACGTTTGTATAAAGAGAAGTCTTCATGATCTCAATTAAATAAATATTAGGGTCAGTTTCTAAACTTAAATTCTTGAGAACCAAAGCTGAAATAATGGCAAGTACCATGTTTGTTAAAGGACCTGCGGCAGCAACCAAAATCGTATCCCACCGTGGATTTTTAAGACGCTCAAAAGCGACAGGAACGGGTTTCGCATATCCAAACAAGAAAGGCGCTTGACTCAAAAGTAGAATGCCAGGGATGACAATGGTGCCTAAAGGGTCAATGTGTTTAAAGGGGTTAAAGCTTACACGCCCTAGGCGGTAAGCTGTATCATCGCCTCTTAAATAGGCAACAAGACCATGAGCCGCTTCATGAAAAGTGATTGCAATCATGATCGGAAGTCCCAGGATTGAAATCTTAATGAATAATTCGCTAATCACGTTTTTATCTTCATCTTTTTTTGACTCGACACCCTAAAGTAATATTATGTTTTGCGCTAATCTTTGTAAGCTCTTGACAGAGATGTTGGGCTTCTTTTTTCGTTAAAGAGCCAGCAATGAGACGAATTCTTACGCCTGTATCATTGCCTAAATCAACTTTTTTAAATTCCGGTTTAAGATGAAGAAGATAAGGCTTGAGCACTTGCCGTGAACTTAAGCGTTTCCATTCTGACTTTGCTTGTTCTTCCGTTTTAAGAGTTCCGAGTTGTAAGCAGTATCGTTCTTGGGAAGATGTATTTTTCTCTTGAGAAGTTTTTACATTAGAACCTGAGATTGCAACATTTGCTGGTTTAACTTCTTCTAAATCATTTTCCTTAGAAAGACCATTTGATGTTTCTTTTTGGATTTCTGACGTTTGAATTTTGGGCGAATTTTGATTGTCTTTGCTCGCTTTAGCAGCTGGCAGAGATAATTCTGTCTTATCTTCTAAAAATTCACCTATAAACTCTTCAGGTAAGCTTAAAGGGCGCGCAATAGGTTCTTCAGGACCTCCTAATAAATGCTCAACTTTTTGTGAGTCTTGGGTATTAGAAAGTTTTTGATATATTGTTTTATCTTCATGAGTGTCTTTAGGATTCGTAGTGGGTCGTACTTTTGCGGGGCCCTCTAATGGTTTTATAATAGGAATTGTTCCTGCTGGGAGCTGATCTGATCCTGGGTCCGTGATCCGCCAGAAGCCAAATAATGAGACTGCAACGATACAAAGTCCGATCACATAACGTAAAGGCGTATTCAGGAAGAGGGCTTTGAATGATGTACTAGGCTTATTTTGAGAATAACGTTCTTGATCCCACTTGCTTTGCTGCATTAAATAATCTCCTTTGACGGGAAAGAAATTCATCTTGTTTTCATTTTACTTTGCTTCTGCTATTTATAGTAAAAAAAAGGCTGTGTCAAAAATCACCTAGGAAATTTTATGACTGAGATTCTTTCCGATATGCCCTTGCAAACGACTTCTGTGATAGAAGGAGCAGGGTTTTTTATGTCTTCAAGAGCAGAAAATCAAATTTTAGCTCTTAGGAGGGAGGATCAAAAGCAACAACGGCTACGTGTCAACGTAGATAGTGGGGGGTGCGCAGGCTTTCAATATACTTTGCATTTTGAGAATACATATTTAGAGGAAGATATCATTTTCTCATCGCCTGCACAGGTTGAAGTTATTATGGATAAAATGACTTATGAAATCCTTCAAGGTTCAACCATAGATTATGTTGAAGAACTTATCGGGGCAGCTTTTGTCATCAAGAATCCTAATGCAAAGTCAGCTTGTGGTTGTGGTAATTCCTTTTCGGTGATTTAAATGAAGATTGTGACATGGAATGTTAACTCCATTAAGGCGCGACTTTCAATTGTTGTGAATTGGCTTCGCGAAAACACCCCCGACATTGTTTTGCTTCAAGAAATTAAATGCGAGAATTCTGCTTTTCCATCAGAGGTTTTTGAGGATCTTGGTTACAATATCGCGTTGCATGGCCAGAAAACTTACCATGGTGTTGCTATTTTATCCAAATTCCCTATTGAAGATGTTGTACGAGGTCTGCCGGATTTTGAAGATCCGCAATCGCGTTATATTGAGGCTTTAGTAGGCTCTGTGCGTGTTGCATCCATTTATGTTCCTAATGGCCAGGAAGTAGGATCTGATAAATTCTATTATAAGTTAAATTTCTATCAAAAACTCAAAGCTCACATGAAGAAATCCTTAGAAGCAAAAGAGATTGCTGTTTGGGGAGGTGATTATAATGTGGCTCCTTTTCTTGCTGATGGACCGAATGAAGAGGCTTTTAAAGGCGAGAAAATTTTAACAAGCCCAAAAGAACGAGAGGCTTTTCGCGAGCTTTTATGGTTGGGCCTCACGGATGCGATTCGCGTCCAATACCCGGAAGGGACTCCTCAAGGCGAACATCTTTTCAGTTGGTGGGATTACCGAGCTAATTCATGGGCACAAAATAAAGGGTTTCGCATTGATCATCTTTTGCTTTCACCGCAAGCTGCGGATCGTTTTGAATCAGCCGGCATTGAATCCGAAACACGCGCCCTTGAGAAAGCATCTGACCATGCTCCTGTTTGGGTAAAATTGGGCTAATCAATGACTATTCGAGCTCTTAAGGCTGTGATAAAGTTATTCTTATAAGTCTAAACAGGGGGGTGTAATGGCAAAGTTTGGCCAAGATTCGCTAGGTACCAAAAAGAAGATAATCTGTGATAAAACAGCCTATAGTTATTTTAGTCTTCAGGAAGCTCAAAAGCATTTTTCTGGCTTAGAGCGATTACCCTACTCTTTAAAGATTCTTCTTGAAAATCTTCTTCGTTTTGAGAATGGTCATACAATTCGAATAGAGGATATAAAAGCATTTCATGAATGGCTAAAGAACAAGACTTCATCTCAGGAAATTGCTTTCCAACCGGCGCGTGTTCTTATGCAAGATTTCACAGGTGTACCTGCGATTGTCGATCTTGCTGCCATGCGAGAAGCCTTTAGAGATTTTGGAGGAGATCCTCAAAAAATTAATCCGTTAGTCCCTGTTGATCTTGTGATTGATCATTCTGTGATGGTTGATTCTTATGCAAATAAAAGCGCTTTTCAAGAAAATGTAAGCCTTGAATATCAACGAAATAAAGAGAGATACGCTTTTTTGAGATGGGGGCAAGAGGCATTTAATAATTTTCGTGTGGTGCCGCCGGGAACCGGTATTTGTCATCAAGTGAACCTTGAATATCTCGCCCAAGTTGTTTGGCGGGAGGATATTGAAGGCGAATGGTATGCTTATCCTGATACGCTTGTTGGCACAGATAGCCATACAACCATGATCAACGGTCTTTCTGTGTTAGGGTGGGGTGTTGGTGGTATTGAAGCGGAAGCTGCAATGTTGGGACAACCTATTTCCATGCGTATTCCTGATGTCATTGGATTTAAGCTGATTGGAAAATTACCTGAAGGCGCAACAGCAACCGATTTAGTGCTTACAATCACACATATTCTTCGTATGAAGGGGGTTGTCGGAAAGTTTGTTGAATTTTATGGAGAAGGTCTTCAAGGGCTTTCACTTGCAGACCGAGCAACAATTGCAAATATGGCGCCTGAATATGGCGCAACTTGTGGGTTTTTCCCTGTTGATCAAGAAACTTTAAATTATTTAACTTTTACAGGACGTGCTGCTGATAGTGTCCGACTTGTTGAGGCTTACGCAAAAGAACAAGGGCTTTGGCATGATCGCCATCATAAGTCTGTCTATAGCGAAATTGTTGAGCTAGATTTGCAGCGGGTTGAGCCTACATTGGCGGGGCCGAAAAGACCCCAAGATAAGCTGGCTCTCTCGGAGGTCAAAAAATCATTTGTGAGTGCTTTGGAGCATGAGAATAAAGTAAAATCCCAGGCCCCTGTCCACTTAGAAAATGATCATTTTACGCTTGAAGATGGGCATGTCGCTATTGCGGCAATAACGAGTTGCACCAATACGTCGAATCCTTCTGTTATGCTGGGAGCGGCGCTTTTGGCGCGAAAAGCACTTGAGAAAGGATTAAAAGTCAAACCGTGGGTTAAAACATCTTTAGCGCCAGGATCTCAGGTTGTAAGCGATTATTTGGAAAAAGCTGGACTACAAAAAGTTTTTGAAGAACTAGGCTTTTATTTAGTTGGATACGGTTGTACCACTTGCATTGGGAATTCGGGTCCATTGTTACCAGAAATCGCCCAATCAATTGAAGAAAATGACTTAACCGTTGCAAGCGTTTTATCAGGAAATCGCAATTTCGAAGGTCGAATTCATCCTCAAGTCAAATTGAGTTATTTGGCTTCTCCTCTTTTAGTTGTGGCTTATGCTTTAGCGGGGACAGTTGATATTGACCTAGTACGCGATCCTTTGGGAATAGGGACGAATGGCAAGCCTATTTATTTAAAAGATATATGGCCTTCACAAGAGGAGATAAACCAAGCAATCGGTAACTACCTCACGCCCGAGATGTTTCGTAACCGCTATGAAAAGGTATTTGAAGGAGACCAGGTGTGGCGAACATTGGTCGGGAAAACAGGTTTAACGTATGCATGGGAGAAGGACAGTACTTATGTTAAATTGCCGCCTTTCTTCAACGATATTTCAAGTGATTCCCAGCCGTTAAAGGCCATAAAATCGGCTCGTCTTCTGGCAATTTTAGGCGATAGTATTACAACGGATCATATCTCGCCGGCGGGGTCCATTAAAATTGAAAGTCCAGCGGGGCAATATCTGATAAGCCATGGCATAAAACCTGAGGATTTTAATTCTTATGGGGCACGTCGTGGAAATCATGAAGTTATGATGCGAGGAACTTTTGCAAATATCCGCTTAAAAAATGAAATGATTCCGCATGTCACAGGCGGCATGACACAGCATGTCCCTTCAGGCGATATGATGTCTATTTATGATGCCGCGATGCGATATCAAGAAGAAGGGACGCCGCTGATTATTGTTGCCGGTCGTGAATATGGTTCAGGCTCTTCTCGAGATTGGGCCGCAAAAGGGGCAAGATTGCTGGGTGTTAAGGCGATTATTGCAGAAAGTTTTGAGCGGATTCACCGCTCGAATCTCATTGGAATGGGCGTTCTACCGCTTGAATTTATGCAAGACATGACACGAAAAACACTGAGGCTCACCGGTTCAGAAATTTTTGATATTCAAGGGTTTGAGCAAGGGTTAACACCTGGGATGATTGTCGAGGGTATTATTCATCGTGATAATGGGAACATTGAGCACATTCAACTAAAGTGCCGGATTGACACATTGGATGAAAGAGACTACTTTAAAAATGGCGGCATTTTGCACTATGTCTTACGCAATTTACGCTAAAACTAAAATTATTAAATTGGAGTATTAATTGAAAAAATATTTTTATCTGTTTCTTTTTTTATGTGGGATCAATGGGCTTCCTGTCTTTGGCACAAGTTTCACAGAAACTGATCAGCAGCCAGAACAGAAGTTTCAAGTGAAGATCAAGAATCAAGTGCGTGAAGCTGATTTTAATACAATGGTCAACCAAAAAAGACTTTTGATAGAAGAAGGCCAATCAACTAAAACTCAGAAGTTGCCGTATATTCTTGTAAACCCAGATGATTCAAGATTTAGTTATATTACGAATATTGAGCTCATGGTAACACTCTTATTTAAAAATGGGCGTAGTTCTACTAAAACTCTACCTCTGCAAAGAGATAAAGAAACCCTGATTGCTGAATTTTTATTTGAAGATAAAGAGCAATTGGATAGAATCAGTGCTCAAGTTCAAGGCATTGCTTTCATAGAATTAGATCTAAGAAAAGATAAATCTCAATTTATTGGAGATTATCGTCATATTACTCTTGGAGGTGCATGGCATCCGGTCCAACCCGGGACAAGAGGATGGTTATATCAAGATCATCTTTTATGCGCACATTTTTACCAAGGACAGTTAGAGAAACAGCCTTATAAACTTGAATTTGGGAATAAATTTTAGAGATTAAGCTTATAAACTATAACTATCCATCATGCATTAAAGTGGTGGATAGTTAACCTCATTTAAAAAATTCTTACAAAATAACCTTATATTTACCTTTTTATTTTAATCTAGAAATAGAAAGAAAAATAAAGAGATGAATTTATAAGGTGGGTCCATGCTTTACTTCCAAATTTTAGCTGTTGCAATCGGACTTTTTATTCTCTCTGATCCCTTTAAAGCAGAAGATATTGAAGAGCCACATGATCCCTCCCATATAACAACGGCTCTTTCCGAAGAGACTCGTATTGACCAGCCGCATGTAACCCATCCCTCCTCTTCTTCCCCTCTTGAAGAAAAAGACAGTAAATCTGCGAAAAGTACAGCGAAGGACGATTTGAAAGATGCTACAGCCAAGGCGGCTATGGAAGAATTTAAGCCTGAAGTCCTCTTAGAAGCGGTTAAGAAAACACATGCAGCGCGACTTGAGGAAACACAACAGCGGAAGGATGCGCGTCAAGCTGCAGGTCTCAAGGCCTCCTTCTTTGATAATCTTACAGATGTCTTGATTCCTTCTGTTAAACATGGATTCTCGTTTATATTTTCAGAAGTCTTACCGAGAGCGTTCAATGTTGTCGTGAAAACGGCCCCTATTTGGATGCCGATGGTTCTGGCCTTACTTTAAGCAGAAGGGCGGGAGAAGGGATTAAATTTTTTCTCTTCATAGCTGAGGAAAATGGAGCTGACGACAATAATCGTCGCTCCAATCCACAAGGATTGTGATGTTGGAATCTCTGCGAAGGCAATAAATCCAATAAGGGCACTAAACAACAGTCTTGCAAATCCAAAAGGTGTTAAGAAGACGACTTCGGCAAGCTGATAGGCTTTTGCTGTCGAATAATGGGCTGCCATTGAAAAGAGCCCCAGAAGCCCAAGCCAAAGAAACTGCTGAAACGTCGGCCATGTCCACTCAAACAGCGCGGGAACTAAAGCGCATGGCGACATGAAAAATAACAGTGTTAAAGTCATCACTTTTGGATTTTCACCATAAGCACCAAGCTTGCGACTGGCGAGCTTAGAAATAGCGATGGCAATCGCTGAGAAAAGGGGCAAGAAAACATACCATTGATAGGTGGCTTCTGAGCCCCATAGGGCTTGATCTGGCCTCAAAATGATAAAAGCGCCAACAAAGCCGACACCGACCCCTATTAAGCGAATAATACCAAGACGCTCATTCAAGTATAATCTAGCCCCAATGACGGAAAAAATAGGCCCTGTGAAGCCTAGGGCGACCGCTTCAGCAATGGTCATGTGGGCTAAAGACATGTACCAGAGCACAACGCCTAATACAGCTGCAGCAATTCGAATCGTTTGCAGACGAGGATATTTCGTTTTTAAGCTTTTCAGGCCATCTTTAAGCGTCCACGGGAGAATAATGAAGCATCCGAAAAGATTCTGCCAGAAGGTGATGACAGCAGAGGGAAGTGGTGAGATTTCTTGGCCAGTTCCGCCTGAAATATACCGTACGATGCCATTGATGGCGGCAAAAAAGAGGCAGGCGAGAAGCTTCCAAATCACCCCTTGCCAATGCGCTGCAAGCCCGGAGGTCTGAAGTGGAATTTTATAGGCCTGTTTGATCTCTGAAGTTTCTTCACCGGAAGGATGACGATGGAGCTGCGCCATAGGATGAATCGCTTTCGTTCATTATTTTCAATGAGAATGATGTAGCACGATCTTGCTCATTTGCCAAGAAAACCTCTTGTAAGCATTTAATCTTCTGTGATAATAATTTATAATAAAATTCTTTTATTCAAATGGTTATAATAAAGTTTAAGGGATAATATTAATGAAAATTATTTTTGCTCTTTTTATCGTATTTAACTTAACTTCTGCTTATGCCAGTAGCACAACTTTAGAGTGGGAGCCCTTAAAAGAGGGCGGAAAGATTCATATTGTTGCACCAAGTTCTGGTCCTGCAGGAACAGAAGCATACTTAAATGCATCAATAACCTTTCTCAAAGAAAATGGTTTTGTTGCGGAGGTCCGCAACGGTTTGATTGTTCCGCAAACCTTGGGCTACGCAAATACGCTTGCTTATCGACAAAAGCATTTAAAGGACGTTTTATTTGATGAAAATGTAGATATCGTCTGGGCTTTACGAGGGGGGCGTGGCGCTTCAGAAGTTATCATGCCTCTAGAGGACCTGCCAGCACCATTAAAGCTAAAGCTTATACTGGGATTTAGTGATACAACAGCTGTTCACCTCTTAGCCGCTAAATGGGGATGGCCTTCTCTTCATTGTCCTGTTTTAGCTTATCATGAAAAGGGCGCACACACAGTCAATAAAAACACTTCTCTTCAGCCAGTTTTTGATATCCTGTTGGGAAAAACTCAGGAAGTTAACTATACTCTTAAGCCCCTTAATAGTATCGCTCAAAAATACCAAGGGACGATAAGTTCTCAAATTCGAGGCGGAAATGCTTCGGTTATCCAAAGAAGCATCGGAACACCAACACACCTAAAGACAAGCAGAAGAATTTTATTTCTTGAAGATATAGGGGAGCCAGCCACTAAATTCTTAGAAATAATGACTCATTTCCAGCGAGCACGACTTTTGAAAAAAGTTGACGCAATTATTTTGGGAGATTTTGAAAGTGGGTTAACGGGGGATCAGCCTTCTGCATTAAGGGTTGCAAAAGATGAATTTCTCGAGGACATGACAAAACTTAATATTCCTGTTTTGGGATCAGCTGAGTTTGGTCATGGTAATTTAAACTATCCTTTGCCCTTTGGGACTCCTGCCGAATTGGATTTTCGGGGGATAAATGAGGACAAATTGCGAGTTAGCGCAACGGTAGATTTTCAGGGGGAAAATGAGGTCAAATTGCGGGTGAGTGCAACGGGTCTCCCTTTAAAGGAAACTAAATAAGGTTAGCTTACTTTGTTAAGCCAACGCACAATCTGAAGGCGATACGTGTTAAACCATTCCTCGGCTATGTAAGATCCAAGATCCGTATCAACGGCATTAAAATGAGGCCCTTTCTTCAAGAGCCAGTTCATGAAATGCCCCAAAAAAGTGGTTGATTTTAATGCGCCAATTTTTCGCTGTTTAATCTCATAAAAGTTCTAGCTTCTTTATCGTTCAACCATTTTTTATGCTTAATGAGGTAGTCTGCTTGGAACTGGGCAAGTTCTTCATCCCATGGCAGAGTCTTAAAGCCTTTATATTCATATCCCTGGAAACTTATATTTCTCTTTTCACACTCATTTTTAACCGATAAAAGGTAATCGTAATCATCATCAATCATGATAATATTTTGTGGCTTCAACTTCAGAGTATCAATAAATAGACCAACGATTGGTCCCTTTGGTTTTAAATCTGTAGCTAATAAGCCCTTGAGAAATACAGGATTGCGTCCTGAATAAGCTATTTTGAACAAAATGTCATTGAAGGAACCTTCAAATCCAAGAGATTTGAGGTGATTATAACGCCATTCTTCAAGACTATTATAAATACCATAAGGTCCTGTATTCATCCCCGTACAAGCAATTACAAATACCCCACTATTTTTAAGCCTATTTATATGATGGATCACACTTGGTTCAAGCAACGGCCTTTGTGCTTCTTGAAGCATGATACTTGCAATATGATTATCAGACTTCAGAATAGGATAAGTTTGGATTAATTTTTGTCTAAAAGCTTTTCCTTGTGGGGTATGTTCATTAACCAAGAAAGTATCCACTGGTTGGATAAGAGTTTCATCAACATCAAATATGACTAAACTTCCAGGTTTTATAGAGTTAAAATCTATTGCATTAAAAGATTGAATGGGTTCAATTTGTTGGTAATAATTCGAATTACAAGCGCAAACTAATAAATTTAGAAATAAAATCAGTATATTCTTTTTACCAAGTAACATTCTTTTCACTTCAGTATTCTAATTATATGTATGTATATATTAATTTTTAAAAATGGAAAGCTGCTTTATCTTGCTATAATCATTTCTTTAGAAACATCATTTTTTGAATTTAAGCATCGTTTAAGAACACTCACACTTAAGTAAAAGAGAGGTGTACTCAAGAGCGTGAAGAAAAGCTTGTAAGCATAACTATTCACAATAAGGGCGCTCATATGTTCAGCGGGCAAGATTTTGAAAACGACGAGAAAGCTGATGACAATCGAGGTATCAACAAGCAAAGAAAGGGCCGTACTTCCATTGCTGCGGATCCACAGAAAGCGGTCTTTGGTTAGGCGTCGGAGCCATGAATAAATGACGATGTCGAGTCGTTGCGCCACGTAACAGGCAAGAATAGAGCCGCCAAAGGCAACCCCAAACAGGCCAAAAACACTATGGAAAGTGGCATGATCGATCTTAGACCAAGAGGTTGTCGTTAAGTGGTCAATAAAAATGATGATTAAGGCAACCAGAATGTTCATGATCATGCCCACTTTCACGCAAAAATTGGCTCTTTCTTTGCCGTAAAACTCTGTGATGAGGTCGGTGAGTAAGAAGGTTAAGGGGTAAAGAACAGCGCCTGCCGAAAGCTCAAAGGTATGAAAAGGCAACAACGGAAGAGCGACAAACTTTTGGTAAATAAGGTTCCCCACAACAATTAGGACAGAAAAAAAAGCACAAAGGCTTGTATAAATTTTATCTGAGAGGGGCATTTGGGGCTTTAACTTCAGTAAAAATGTGTCGTTTGTTTATCTAAGCTGGAGAGAAAATAAAAAGCAAGCTTCATAAACTGAGTCTTGTTTTAGCCATGAGGATTGTTTTTTGGAAAACCTAACCATTTTGTAAGATTGAGCTTCAAATTCATCTTTCATTTGTGTTCTTTTTTTGAAATATATAACAGGAATTTTGTTGAAGTTTTTTCTGAAATTTGTTACTATTAATGTATAGGGTTGAAGGACTGGCAAGCCCTTCAACATTCTTCTCGAGAGAGCCTAAGGGACTGATCACCCTGACGAAGATAAAATAAGAAAAACAGGAAGGTTTAACGTTTAAGATGGGAGAAAGATAAGATGCGTTAGATAAGATAAGAAAAAGAAGTAAAGTAACAAGATAGTAAGAAATAAGAGTTTTAAGGGGCTTGGATTTAAAGATTTAAGCGAATGAGTTTCTGCGCCTTAAAACAAGGATAAAAATAAAGTGAAAGAAAGAGAGAAAAATGACTTAGGGAGTGAATACGCTGTACATGAAGAATGTACACCACCCTTTCAGGATCTTCCATGATTTTGAAGAGGACAAGTTCTCAGCTTCCCTTGGTACCAGGGAAGAGAGACCTCACCAAAATGGATCTTTGACAGCGTTAATAAAGTAAGAAAAGCTTTTTGAGGCAACTAGGCAACTAGGCAACTAGGCAACTAGGCAACTAGGCAACTAGGCAACTAGGCAACTAGGCAACTAGGCAACTAGGCAACTAGGCAACGAATAGTGATTGATGAAGCCGAGGCGTTTAAGCTAAAACCCTGAGTTTTCTTGCTGTAAAAAGGCAAGTTCCTCTTGAGTGGAGATTCTGCCAAGAATCTCATTTCGATGGGGATAACGACCAAATTGATCAATAATTCTTTTGTGCAGAAGCTCAAATTTAAGATTTTGTTCAAGCCCTAAGTCTGTATAGAGCTGGACGGCAATTTCATGAATCTTGGCAGATTCACTATGCATGAAAGGCAAGTAAAGAAAACTGCGTTGTATTGGCGTCAAGGCAAGGTCCGTTTTTAGGGAAATGGCTTCTTGAGAAAGCATCAAAGCCATAGAATCATTGGCAAAAGCTTGGGGGTGATCTCGATAAAGATGCCTTGAGAACTGATCAAGGATCAAAATTTCAGCAAGTCGCCCTTCTGTTGTGGTTCGCCATTCCCAAAGTTCACCTTTTATGGCTTGCTGATGAATAGACTGGTATTTTTCGTGAATGAGTTGATCTAGAGCAGGATCCTTTTTCCACCATTGTTCCGGTGTTAAGTCATGGAACCAAAAATGAATGATTTGTGAAGATGTTTTTTGCAAGTTTTACTCGGACTTTTTGATAACTGAATTCCTGAAATTTTGAAAAAATTAACTAAAAAAAACAATAACAAAGGATTGAGGAGACCGTCAAGGGTGTCAAGCGATTGGAAGGGATTGAAGATGTTCAACCATTTTGAAGAAGGTAATAAGATTAGAAAAGTTTAAAATATCCTTCAGTTTTTAAGGTGGTGCCGGATGTCGGATTCGAACCAACGACCTACTGATTACAAATCAGTTGAATATAATATCTATCTATATTCATTTATATAAATAAAGCTATATTTTGAGCCATTTATTTAAAATTTTACATCTT